>ERZ1740068.67-NODE-67-length-65850-cov-8.467133_pt1 | contig 65850 bp, 15 predicted proteins | sample MGYA00581735_ERZ1740068 | MGnify/ENA primary metagenome ERZ1740068 (study PRJEB43018, sample SAMN04849740) | marine metagenome | isolation source: floating plastic debris | place: Pacific Ocean | collected 2008-08-30 | study: EMG produced TPA metagenomics assembly...
CTGTCTGCAATTGATAGGGATTTCTGACGAAGCGCTGCCTGGTCAATTCTTCATTATTGAAATAGCCTTTTGCTACTCCTGGACCGGCAATACATATTTCTCCCTGCACGCCCACAGGCATTAACTGTAGTTCCTCGGAGAGGACGTATACATGGTGGTTATCCATTGGCTTACCAATGACTTTGCCGGACTCCGCCGCCGTCACCTGATGATAGGTCACACAGACGGTGGTTTCGGTAGGCCCGTAGGAATTGTACAAATTACCTGCCTTCCACAGGCTGCCGTAGTGAGCAGGCTTCAATTCCTCCCCTCCGCTGATCAATGCTTTGAGTGAAGAAAGTTCGGTGACGTATTCTTTCATTTCATTGATGAAAGATGGCGTCACACTCAGGATCGCGTTGTCATAGCGTTTCACTTCCTCCATCAGCAGCTCTACATTTTTGCGGTCATCGGTATACATGATCCGCAACCTGCCTCCTGCCGTGAGTATCGGAAACACCTCCTCGATGAAAGTATCGAATGAAACCGATGCCTGCTGGATGACCAGGTCTTCACTACCTAAGTCAAAATAAGCAGCAAAAGACAATGCATAGTCCGTGAGCGCGGCCATGCTGATTTCTATGCCTTTGGGGTTGCCGGTGGTACCGGAAGTATACATGACATAAGCTGTCTGCTCAGGCGATATGGCGACCACCGGGGCTTCTGCGGAACCTTTACCAATGGCCATGGCGGGCATCACCACATGTTTTGCCAGGTGTTGGTGTTCCATGGGATCATCAATGTCTGAGATGACCACCTCAATGGCAGCATCCTCCACCATGAAAGTAACCCGGTTGGATGGCAGTTCCATGTCTATGGGAACAAAAGCTGCCCCCGTCTTCAAGACTCCTAATATCGAGGTAATCAGCTGATCGTAGTCGTCCAGATAGATCCCTACGAGATCTCCCGCAGCCACCTTTTTTTCTGAGATCAGGTAGTTGGCCAGTTGATTACTTTGCTGATCTATTTCTTCATAGCTCAGGCTTGACGCTCCCACAAGCAGGGCTTGATTAGCAGGATTTGCCTGCACCTGCTCTCTGATTAAATCAAGGACTGAAGACTGATCGCGAGGTACGGTAAGTCCTTCGCCCAGTGGCAATACCGATGCCTGCTCCGTCATCGACAAGAGCGTATACTGTTCAACCGATTCTGTCGGATCCTGACAGATCTGCTCCACCAGGTTCATGAATGAATCCATCAGTTGCTGTATCTGGTCATGGGTATATAGATCGGTATTGTAGCGGACATTGAACAGCAGGGCGTTGTCATATTCATTGAAATTAAACTCCAGGTCCACTAAACTGGAGGTCATCGGCAATTCAAAATTGGCCGTTTTGATATCGTCATAATCGTAAAGATCCCTGTTTTCCGAAATGAGGTGCGCCTCTGTGACCTGCATGATGATCAGTACATCAAAGAAGGGTGTACGGCTAAGGTCCCGCTTCACGCCCAGGTCATCAATGAGGTTGTCAAACGGATAATGCTGATTCTCAAAAGCCCCCAGGATCACTTCTTTGACATTCTGTAACAATGTTCTGAAAGAGTCCTGTTTGTCAAACCTGGTTCTGAGTACGATAGAGTCCAGGAAGAAGCCAATGGTTTTCTCAAACTCCTTCTGCTGCCTGCTGGCGGCGTCAGTACCTAAAGCAATATCGGTCTGTCCGGTATTTTTATGAAACAAGAGGTTGACCAACGCAATGAGTACCATGAACAGCGTGGCCTGAGATTCCTGGCCAATTTCCTTCAATTGCTCTGCATGCTTGTAGCTGATTTCCCTCTCAACGGCCTTCCCATTGAAGGTCTGGATAGGGGGCCTGGGTTGATAAGTAGGTAAATCCAGACTGGGGATGGGGCCTTCCAGTTTCTCTTTCCAATAGTCTCTGGCTTTGAGAAAGTCTTCCCCTTCTGTCCACTGCGTTATGTAAGCCGCATAATCCCTGAACTGAATTTTGAGCGGTTCCAGCGCGTCGGACTTCCCTTCTATTTCAGCATAATACAAGGCGGTGAGCTCGTTGCGGAGAACCATCCAGGACCACCCATCTGAAATCACATGGTGTGTACTGATCACGATGACATACTGGTCATCATACACCTGAAAAAGACTGGCCCGCACCAGGGGTCCGGTGGTGAGGTCAAAAGACCTGCTGGCCTCCCGGTCTACCAGTGCTCTGACACGGTCTTCCTTGTCTTCTTTGTCTCTGAGGTCAACGTAAACAAACCCATGAATGGCTTCATTGTATGGATTGACCTTCTGCATCAGCTGTTCGTTCACTACCAGGAAAGTAGTACGCAGACTTTCATGCCTCCGCACCAGCTTTTCAAAGGCTGTTTTACAGGCTGCCACGTTCAGTTCACCCTTGATCACGGAAGCACTGTTTTGATTGTAGGCGATTTGATCTTCTTCAAACTGATCCAGTATCCACAACCTGGACTGTCCTGATGAAGCGCGGTAATACTCTTGCTCTTCATAGGGGGAGACCGGGTGTACTTTCACAAATGACTGCCTGGCGATGGACTCGCTCAGCTGCTCCACGGTAGGCTGTTCAAAGACATCTTTCACTTCCAGCTCTATGTCAAACTCGCGGGAAATACGGGAGACCATCTGAATGGCTTTGATGGAGTCACCTCCCAGATGGAAAAAGTTTTCATCTATGCCCACCCGGTCTTTTTCCAGTACAATGGCATAAATCTCAGCCAGCAGCTTTTCCTGCTCATTGCCGGGCGCTTTGTACTCTTTCACAGTTCCCTGATCTTTCCAGCTTGGTAAGCCAGCCAGGTCAATTTTTCCATTGGCAGTCAACGGAAATGACTTCATCTCTATGAAGATATCAGGCACCATGTAGTCTGGCAGTTCTTTGGATGCCAACGCTGCCAGCTCTTCCTGGTCGATCTCTCCGATGTAATAACAGACCAGCCCCAGTGCTTTTCCAAGTTCCATCCTGGGAATGATGTAAGCACTCTTTACTGCTGAGTGGCTTTCCATCACACGGGTAATTTCCATCGGTTCTATGCGATGTCCGTTGACCTTCAACTGCTCGTCTATCCTGCCGAGATAGGCCAGTTCTCCATTTTCCAGCCACCGTCCCAGGTCTCCGGTCTTGTACAGACGTTCACCTGCTGCATTGGTGATAAAAGCCTGCTCCGTGGCTTCGGTATTGTTCCAGTAACCTACAGACAGACCCGCTCCGCTGATGGCAATTTCTCCTTCCAGACCGGGAGGTTGCTGTTGATCGTCAGCATTCAGGATGTGTATGGAGGTATTGGCTATGGGTGAACCAATGGTCACTGGCAGACCGGGTACCACCTCCTTGACCGTACAGCCAATGGTGGCTTCGGTAGGTCCGTATTCATTGTATATCTTAACTTCTTCAGCAAATTGTGTCGCCACATTGATGTGCTTTTTCTCCAGCTTTTCACCCCCTACAATCAGGCATTGCACACCTCCTGGCTGGTCAATTTCAAGCCCGCCCAGCAGCGAAAGGTGTGAAGGAGTAAGCTTGGTAGCCGTGATGCCGCTGTCCACACTGAAGATGGTCTGCAATGCGGCAGCGGGGTCCAGGGAAGAGAGTATATGGAGTTTCCCTCCTCTGCACAAGGTGCCCAGAATACCTGTAAGGCTCAGGTCAAAGGAAAGAGAAGTAAACCATCCAAAAACATCCTTTTCAGCCGATCCAAAATAGTGTTCATTGGACCAGCAGAGGTAATTATGCAGGCTATTGTGCGCAACAGCTACACCCTTGGGTTTACCGGTTGTGCCTGAGGTATAGAGGATGTAGGCCAGTTGATCTCCTGTAATCTCCGGCAAGGACACTTCATTCTCAGCTTCAAATCCTGGCGCCTCGATATCCACCGCCATCATGGGCATATCCAGGTCGTGCAGGTCAAAAAACAGCTTACTGTCTGTCATCAGTAGCTTGCTTTCGCTATCCGAAAGGATGTAGTCAATTCGCGAGCGGGGATATTGGGGATCTATGGACACGAAGGTAGCCCCGGCTTTCAACACACCCAGCAGCGCGACAGGCGTCCATTCGCTGTGGGGCATCATCACTGCGATGCGGTCTTGTGCCTGCACCTGATGCGATTCCAGCAGCATTTGTGCGACCTTATCTGACAAGTCTGACAATTGTTCATAAGTCAGCGCCACGGATTCAAACTGGACTGCTACCTGCTCTTTGGCCGCAGTACTTGCCTGTTGGAATAGTTGCGACACAGAAGGGTAGCTATATTCCCTGACATCGCCTGACATCATGGTCCCCAGCAATTGCTTTTCAGCTTCGCCTATCAGGTCCAGCCCGCTAATCACCTGATCGGGATTTTTGAAGAAGGCTTCCAGGATCGCGATGTATTCATTGAGAAAAAACTGATAGCCTGCTGAAGGGTAACCTTCCCGCACATTAAGGCTAAAGGTGAGTGTCTCTTCTTCCTGTATTTCCAGTAAGTAGGGTACGTCATGAATGGACTTTTTGCTGAAGTTTACCTTGTCGTAAAATAGCCCGTATTTAGTGACCAGGTACTTCTCTTCAAAGAGAATGGTTATGATCGACAATGCCTGAACCCGTGTAATTTGCTCATAATTGCGCTGGCCCGACAGTGCTTTGCTGGTTTCGAGGATCACCTGCCTCACTGTTTGCGAGCCCTTTACGCTGGCAGTATTAAAAATGAGTTCCCCATTGGGTTCATCATCCCGATCGTGTATTCCTCCTGAAGCGATCGTGATACGCTGCTGGCCATGCCACTTGTGCAGTAAAATGTGGTACAGCGAGAGACAAATACAGTAAATTCCCGATCGGTTCTGATTGGTACTTTTGAGTAGCCTTTCGTAATACTCGGGTTGCAGCCGGTGTACACAGGCTACTTTATGTTCATTAGACTGGCTTTCTGTACTTGAGATGAAGTTCTCCACCGTACAATTTGTATTGACGACTTTGCGCCAATAATCACTCACCAGTTTTTCTTGTTTTAAGGTCGCTTCCAAGAGAAAAAAAATTAAAATTTAAAATCAATCATTTGAGTAGTTGTCTTGTCTTCATCATCCATGAAAACAGCATCTAAATCACATATTTTCCTGTCTGGAGATTGTATCATCTCTATCAGGACCTTCTTCGTTTTTTCCATCACCAGCAAAATGGTAGAGCGATCAAACAGATCGGAGCTGTACTCAATGGTAATGGACAGGCCTTTCCTGGTCCTGTCAAACAAAAAGCTGAGGTCATAGTGCGCAAAATTTTGCGTCCTGGGAAAGTCTTTGACCACCACATTGTCAAGAAACACCTCCTCTGAAGTAAGGTTGAGGTTCTGGGTTCTGTATTCTATCAGGATGTCAAATAATGGAGACCTGTTGAGCTGCGGTTTGATCTGCAGATCGTCCAGGATCAAATCAAAAGGATAATGCTGGTTGCTGATGGCACCAAGGGTCACTTTCCTGGTCTTCAGTACCACATCCTGCAGGCTATCCTGCTGGTCTAGCTGTACTCTTAAGGGAATCAGGTTCAAATGCAACCCAACCTGCTGCTCCAGCTCCATCGACCGGCGCTCTGCAACCGAAGTGCCTACGATGATATCCCCATGACCGCTGTAGTGAGTGACCATGGTGTACACACTTGCCAGCAGGACCATGAAGAGGCTGCTATCCACCTTTTTGGAAAAAACTTCCAGGTCTAGGAATTCGCTTGTGTCCAGCTCGTCTGTCAGCAATGCGCCACTTTCTATCATGGACCGGGGGCGGGCGTAATCATAAGGTAAAATCACCTGCGGAATGGGCTGCGTCAACACTTCACCCCAGTATTTTTTGGCCTTTAAATAGGGTTCTGTGCGGACCAACTCCTCCTGTGCGGCACTGTAGTCTTTGTAATTGTAGGTACTCAGCTGCCAGGTGATGGGTTCTTTTTTCAGGAGCTTATTGTAAAACAGTACAAAATCGTTCATGAACAACCGCATGGACCAACCGTCTGACAATATGTGATGCAGCACCAGCACAAACACGTGATGGTCCTCTGCTCTTTCAAAAATGGCGAGTTTCACCAATGCATCTTTTTCGAGGTTGAAATTGGTGTTGACCACCTGCATGACCTTTCTGGTGAGTACCTCTTCCGGATAACTCATTAATTCCATCGGATAATTGGCTTCGTCAAACGGGTTGACAATCTGCCTCGGTTCCATATCGATCATCCGGAAATTGGTACGCATGATTTCATGCTTCTGAATGACGGCATGATAGGCTTCCTTCAACAATGGAATGTCCAGCGGCCCTTTCAAATCGTAGGCGCAAGCCATGTTGTAACTGTGGTCTTCATTGCGCAGCTTAGTCACTGCAAATATTCTTCTCTGGGCGTGGGAAATTGGATATGACTCCTGTAGGTCCACTTGTTCCGTGGCTTTAACAGTGTCCCTTGTCTCGGTCTGCGTACCGGCGATGAACTGCGCCATCTCTTCCGGTGTCGCATAGTCATAGAAATGATCCATTTCCAGTTCCACGCCATAGATTTGCCCCAGCCGGTTCATGACCTGCGTGGCATTGAGGGAGTGTCCGCCCACATCGAAAAAGTCAGCATCGGCGGCCAGCTTATCAATTTTGAGCACCTCTTTCCAGACGGCAATGATGGTATCCACCACAGAGGGCGCCTCTCCCCCTTCCTCTACCTGGGCTTCTCCGCGGATGTAGTCGGCCATCATGGCACTGGTGGGATAATCATAAAAATGATCCATCTCCAACTCAACACCATAGGCTTCTCCCAGCCGGTTCATTACCTGCGTGGCATTCAGCGAATGACCTCCCACATCGAAAAAATCATCATCGGCAGCCAGCTCGTCAATTTTGAGGACCTCTTTCCAAATGCCCATGATCGTATCCAGTACCGAAGAAGCAGGAGACACTTCGCTTTCGCCCACTTCCTGACGGAGGTAGCCAGCCATTTCACGGCAGGTAGGATAATCATAGAAATGATCCATCTCCGTCGCTACGCCAAACTCCTCTTCAATCCGGTTCATCACCTGTGTAGCATTCAGCGAATGACCACCCACGTCAAAAAAGTCATCTTCTGCACTGAGTGGGGTGGTCTTCAGCACCTCTGTCCAGATGTTGAGCAACCGCTCTTCTATGGAAGTTGTTACCTGCGCAGTGGCAGTAGCGATCACTGGCTTGCTGCGTACAACTGCATCCTTTTTGTCCACCAGAAAAAATGGGTTGATCTTAAAAGAATGCAGGTTTACATCGGCTACACAAATAGCACGTTTTCCAAGTTTCAGCGCCTCAAAAAACGTCTTGACGCCCCGTTCTTTTGTAATGGGCTTCAGGGCCTGATCTTTGAATTGCGATTCATCTGTTTCCGCTGTCCATCCGGGCCAGTTGATCAACACTGGCTGTTTGACGAGATTTGTGTCTGCCACACCGTCGAGGAACGTATTCGACACCGTGTAGGCCACACTGTATTTCTGTGGCACCAACGTATTGAGCGACGACATGATCGCAAAAAAACCATCGTTGATCGCATCGAAACATTCGGCCAGGTACAAGGTACCCGCAGTTTTTGGCAGGGTTTCCGTTACAAATTGATCGCTGTCATAACCCGACAAAGGCTGGAAAGGCACCTTCGAACCCGCTGCGTGTAAAATACCCTGCAGCTTTCCAACTTCTTTACCTATTTGCTCCCGTAGGGCCTCAAGCGCTTCCCTATCGGCTACATTGACCGGGTGATAGTCGACCCTACCCAGGTGCCTCAATGTCTTCAGGTTTTCAGCTACTTCCTGGCTGTATTCCCTGTTTTCTTTCTTATTGATGTCGGTTCTTCCCAGGATGATCAGCTGTTTGGCTCCATTTTTCAACAGCCCGTGCGCCAGATGGAATCCAACACCCCGGGTACCGCCGGTGATCAGAAAGGTCCCTCCTTCCAGCTGAAAGCGCTCCACTTCTGCTGGTGTCTGCAGCGGCTCCAGTAACTGGCTGTATCGAATGCCTTTCCGGTAAGCAGCAAACTGCACCTGTCCGGCAACACTCATCTCTTCTTTCACCATCTGTGCCAGGGATGACCAATCTGTTGACCTGAAGTCCAGGTCCACATAATTCAACCTGATACCTGGGCGTTCAGAGATGAGCGTCCTGCAAAAACCATCGAGCATTCTCCGCATTGGAAAATGTTCACTGCCAGCCACCTGATGCGCATGGGCTGTCACCACCACATAGTGCATGTTTCTTTGCTCAAACCATGATGCAAATACCTTGAATAAATGAAACTGCGCTGTCAAAAATGCTTTGATTGTATCAGCAGAATCGACGCTTTCGTCTCCCGCTGCAAAGTGGTTGGCTTGGATAATTCCTTCAATATCCGTTTGCCCGGACTGGTTCAGAGACTGTAACAGCTGCTCATAATCCTCGCCTTTGAGCGCATCAATCTGATAGCTGGTTTCACCCAGCTTTTCAAACCCATCACCCGCGGCCACAGTAGTACATGATACTCCTGAAGCCTCTAAGGTTTGCACTAAAGCATCTGATAAGCCCTGCTGGTCTTTTAAAATGAGGTAATGCTTATTGAGCGCCATTTCACTGCCATCCAGTGCATTTTTCACCCATTGCAGCTCATGGAACAAGCCCGGCTTCTGCGACATCGGGGTCGCAGGCATCAGCCATACGCGTTCTCCCGAAAACTGATAGGTCGGGATACTCACTTTTCGTACCGGCTGCTCCTCATAGAAGCGCTCCCAGTTGATGTCAAATCCACGCTGGTACAATTTGGCCGCTAAATCAGCGAAGGCGAACTCATCCAGTGCTTTGGGAGAAACTACTGCTACCTTTTCAATATTGTTTTGACTAATCTGATCAGCGATCAGGCTCCCGAGTTTTCCATCGGGGAACAACTCTACGAAAGTGGTGGCTTCGTCCTGGTGTTTTGCCACGATGTCCCTTGCCTTGCCTTTCAAAATGTCATCTGTATTAGGCTGCCATTCACCGGTTGACAAGCTCTCTACCGACGCCTTATCTCCGGCCACCTGAATGACCTGCTTCCCAACGCCGTCTCCAACGGCATAGTTGATCTTAATGCCTTGTTGCTCCAGCAGTCTCACAAACTGAAGTTGCAAAACGGCATTCTGCACGGGACTATTCACCTCATCTGAGAGGTACTTACCAACCGAAGCATCGGGTATTACCTCCAATATAGCCGGGGAAAGCTCCCGGGGTTTGACTTCATTGTGTGAGAACAGGAAAATGAATTTTTCCTCTTTGCCTGACACTTGACGGATGTCATTTTCGGAAATCGCTTTCAGTGATTGTAACAGTCCTTCTTTGTCGGCAGCGACAATCGACACCCTGTATTTGAAGTGGTTTCTACACTTGTTCAGCGTGTAGGCAATGTTGGCCAGCTGGGGCGCTTCAGTGCCTTCTATAAATGTTGTGAACTCTGTGAGATAAGCAATTAACGACTTGATCGTTTTCGCTGAAAAAGTGAACAGGTGCACTTCATCAGCATTCGCCTTGAGCGCTACGTTTTCTTCCTCATTTTCTTCGATGACCACATGGCAGTTGGTCCCCATCAGTCCAAATGAGCTGATTCCTGCTCTCCGTGGGGTGCCATTGACTTTGTCCCAACTTTTAAATTCAGTATTGACGTAGACGGGACTGTTTTCAAAGTCGATGAAGGGGTTGGGTTCATTGAAGTGTACCGAGGGGAAAAATACCTTGTGATGGACGGACATGACCGCCTTCACAAAACCGGTTATTCCCGCAGCGCTATCCGTATGACCAATGTTGGACTTGACGGCAGAAAGTGCGCAAAACTGCTTCTTGTCCGTATACTCGCCAAATGCCTTGACAATTCCTTCTACCTCAATGGGGTCTCCCAACTTGGTTCCTGTACCATGCGCCTCAATGTATCCTACGGTTTCTGCATTCACATTGGCTCTGCGCAAAGCCTTGCCAATGACACGTGACTGGGCAACACTATCAGGCGCAGTCAGGCTTGCAGACAGTTTGCCGTCCTGATTGACGCCGTAACCTTTGACCACCGCATAAATGATGTCCCCATCTTCTTTGGCCTGTTCATAGGGTTTTAACAGTACACAAGTAGCCGCTTCTCCACCGCCGGTTCCATTGGCATCTGCGGAAAAAGCTTTGGCCCTGCCATCGGGCGATGCAATGTCAATGAGGCTTTCCGTATCGATGTAATCCGGAAACAGGTTGAGGTTGATGCCGCCCACAATGGATAGGTTACTGTGCCCCAACAGCAGGTCATCACAGGCGTGCGTCAACGCCACCAGTGACGAAGAGCAGGTGGTATCAATCATTTCCGCCCTGCCCCTGAAGTCAAAGAACCGGGCAATTCGGCCTGCCAGAATACCACTCATATTCCCGATGAGGAGCGACGGATCAAAATCTTCTGCGTGGCGGAAATAGTCCAGCCTGGTATCTCCCAGGAATATGGAAGTATCTGTGCCAGCGACGGACTCCAATGGATAGCCAGCATCTTCCAGCAGGTTGAAAACCACCTCCATGATGATGCGCTGACGCGGATCCATCAACTCTGCTTCCGCCCGGGAGATATTGAAAAAACTGTGATCAAACCGGTCTACATTTTCCATGTAGGCAAATAGCTGATAGGTTCTGTCCAGCGACAGTGACGTTGCCGATAGTCGCGTATCAGAAAAACTCCGTACTGCATCATAGCCTTCCCGGAGTTTGGTGTAAAACTCAGCGATGCTTTTAGCCTGTGGAAACCTTCCCGAAAGTCCGATTACTGCAATGTCCATGATCCTGTTTTTTTAAAAGTCTACTTCTATGATTGAACTGTCATTATCCAATACTTTATTTTCCTGCGTACCATCTATCAGTGCTGCCTGCCTTGAAATAGTGGGGTTACTGTACAATGAGGCCAGTTTGATCTCATTCCCGAAGCGGTGATTCACCTTCATCAAAAGGTCTATTACCTTGATAGAGTCCCCGCCTACGTCGAAAAAATTGTCATGCACCGACAGGTGCTCCAGCGACAATAGTTCTTTCCAGAAAGTCATCAATTCACCCTCCGTAAGCGTCATCACCCGATCTTCTTTGACCGATCTGGTAACTTCAACAGGGAGTGCTGAGGTATCTAGTTTTCCATTGGCCGTCAAAGGCAGGTCCTCCACGTAAATAATCCTCGAGGGCATCATGTATGCTGGCAGCTTTGATTTCAAAAAGCCCAACAGCGAGCCACTATCCAACACCTGCGCAGCCTGATACCAGGCAAAAATCTGAGGACTGTCATGATCCTTTCTGAGCAATACGATGGCCTTGTCTACCTCAGGGAGGGACTGGAGGGTATTTTCGATCTCCGATAGTTCAATGCGAAATCCTCTCAGCTGCACCTGATTGTCAATTCGGCCATGGTATTCCAAATCGCCGGAAGGCAATACCCGGGCAAGGTCGCCGGTCTTGTACATCCTGGCTCCGGGAACAAACGGATCGTCAATGAACTTCTCTGCTGTGAGTTTTTCATTGTGCAGGTAACCGTCAGTCACTCCCATACCACCCACATACATTTCACCAATGACACCGGTGGGCACCCATTGAAGTTGCTCATTGAGCACATAGACGGAGGTGGTAGGAATAGGCTTGCCGATGTTGCTGAGATCGGCGGTAATTTCTTTGCTGGTGATCTCTTTATAAGTCACGTGTACCGTGGTCTCTGTGATCCCAAACATGTTGATCAGTGTCACCTGATCGTAGATGGTATGCCAGTCTTTTAACCTGCCGGGACTGAGTGCCTCTCCACCAAAAATGACATACCTAAGTGACAGGTTTCTTTTTCTTCCGGCCGTGAGAAAAGTAGTCAGGTTATAAAATGCGCTGGGCGTCTGGTTCAACACAGTGACCTGATGCGTCTCCAGGATATCGGCAAAGCGTTGTGGGTCTCTTGCTTCAGATTTGGGAACAATGACCAATTGCCCTCCCCGCAGCAGCGCACCATAGATTTCCCATACGCTGAAATCGAAGCAGTGGCTGTGGAACATCGTCCACACATCGTCGGCACCAAAATCAAACTGAAACGCTTCATTGAACAGCAACCTGACCACATTGCGATGATTGACTTTGACTCCTTTGGGGTGCCCGGTAGTACCGGAAGTGTAGATCACATAGCATAGCTGCTCAGGATTGAACACCGGTGCTTCGTATGGCAGGTCAGCTTCCTTCGCCTCTTCTACGGTCACCACCTGGCATCCTTCCGGCAGGTCCTCTTTCCAGGTTTTGGCTGTGAGAATGTATGGGACCTGGCTGTTTTCAATGAGGTAGTCAACACGCTCCTGCGGATAGTCAACATCTATGGGTACGTAACCTCCGCCAGCTTTTAGGATTCCGAGCATACCAGCTACCGTATCAATGCTTCTATCCATGTAAAGTCCTACCAGTGTTCCGGGCGCAACACCTTTTTCCATCAGCATTGCCGCAATCTGAGAGGCATAGGAATCCAGGTCCTGGTAGCTGATAGATGCTTCACCACATAGCATCGCTACCTTGTCGGGGAAGCGCTGTACACTTTCCTGGAATAATGCCGGAATTGTCTTGTCGGGGTAGTCAATCTGTAGATCGCTCCCTTCCTTCATCAATTGAGGGTTTCCGCTATTCACAAGGCTGCTGATTTCATCTATTGTCAGCGCTTCACGATCCAGACAATCAGCTAACAGGCGATGATAATGCCCGAGCATCTGCTCTATGAAGTGGTGATCTAAGTGGTTGGCATTGTATTCCAGCCTTACCTCATATTGCTCTCCTGGAACGATCATGATGTTGAGGTCGTAACCAGTCTGTTCGTCTACTCCTATTTGCGAAATCACCGGCCATTGGGCCTCATTTTCTTCTTCGGGCGCATCCTGAGTCGCATAATTTTCAAATACGATGATGTGGTCAATCAGCTTGTTTTTCACAGCACTCTGCGATTGTATTTTTGCCGTAGGCAGGTACTGATGTACTTTGGCTTCGGCCGCGGCCAGCTGTGTCTTTTTCAGCAGTGCGATGAGCTGCTCCTGCGCGTCAAAAGTCAATCGGACCGGAATGGTATTGATGAAGAGGCCCAGAATGTCGTCTACTCCTTTGATTTCCGCGGGACGGTCGGTGACCACTGCGCCAAATACAACATCGTCCGTTTGATAATATTTGGCCAGCAGCACTCCCCAGATTGTCTGAAAATAAGTATTCGCCGTCACCTGCCAGCCGGCGGTACGACTACGCAAATGTTGACTTTCTTCCTTAGAAAGTGTGACGGTAGCCTTTTGCAGGCAATAGGGTTTTTGATCGGTTTCCGGAGTAGAAAAAGTATGCAGCCCATGAGCGGACTGGTAATTCGCAAGGTATTCAAGCCAGTAATTCATGGAAACCTCTTTTGCCTGATGCCCGATCCACTTGATGTATTCAGAAAATGAGGATGCTGCGGTTTTGACCAGCGTAGTTCCCCGGACCGCCGCCTTGTACTGATCGGCCAGCTGACGGATAAACAGCGCCATAGACCAACCGTCCATGACGATGTGGTGATGGCTCAAAAAGAGGATACTTTTGTGATCAGGAAGTTGGATCACATACAGCCTGAGCAACTCATCGCTGGCCAGGTTATATTTAAGTGCCCTGTCCGCTTCTTTTACTTTTTCAAATTCAGACTCCCATCCTTCGTGATCGAAAGCCAGAGAAGTAATGGTGACCGGTCGTTGCTTCAGGATAATCTGCAACAAACCATGGCCCATCTTCTTCCTGAAAACCGTTCGCAATGCGGGGTGACTGGCAATCAGGTTGTTGAGTGCCAAATTGAGAAAATGAACATCCAGCTGTCCGTCCAGGTAATAGTAGGTATGCTCATGGTAAGCATTGCCATCAGGGTGAAGCAGGCACTCAAAGTAAATGCTCTCCTGCATGGGGGACAGTTGTATAATGTCTTCAATATTTTCTTTTGAAAGTGCCATGTTTAATCCTCTGTAAATATTTGATCCAATTCCGCTATCGATAGCTTGCCATAGGAGAAGTCACTTGGTGTCACCTCTTGTTCTTCCTGCGCGGTACAGTGGTCTATCATTGTCAATAGTGCATTGTGATAGTCTTCCATGAATTGCACCACGTCCGACGCTTCAAACTGCTCCTCATCGTAGAACAGCTTCATTTCCAGCTGCTCTCCATAGACCGCTCCTATCATCTCCAGGTGGTACCAACGGCCATCTTCGGCAGACTGCAGAGGCCCCGTAGACTCATGGGCCACTTCAAAGAATTGCTGGCCTTTGGCATCGTCAAACTGGCCCAGGTAATTGAAGATAAACTCTGCCTCCACCTTTACGTGTTCGCTAATCTCTGGCTCGGACAGGAATGACAAAATGCCATACTCCAGCCCATTATTCGGTACATTTCTCAGCTTTTCCTTCACATGTTTGATGCGATCACCTGCGTGGTTGATCCCCACCGCCGGCAACATCACCGGATAGTGCGTGGTAAACCAGCCCAGCGTTTGACTAACGTCCATGTCCTGCCATAAACTATCCCTTCCGTGGCCCTCCAACATGATCAACAGTTGCTCCGGTTGGTGATCCTGACTGGCGGCAGCTTCTGTCAAAGCGGCCAGTAACAAGTCATTGATCTGGGTTTTATAGGCGTAGTGTACCTTCGTCAGCAACAGCTTGGTTTGTGCTTTGGAAAGCTTAAATCCTTTGTTGTTCGTATTCCTCAATTGTTCTACTTCCAGTTGCTTTGGCGGCAATGGATAGGGTGACGGCTGCGCCATTTTGATCTTGCGCCAGTGGCCGATCTCTGCCTTGATGTTGTCACCCGCAGCATGCTCCGACAGTCGGTCCGTCCATCTGCGGAAGGAGTCTGTCTTGTAGGGTAGCTGGGATGCCCCGGGCTCCTGTTCAGCAAAGAGCAAATTCAAATGATTCAGTAATACCCTCCACGAAACGCCATCGATCAACAGGTGATGGACCATGATGAATACCCGGTCTCCGTCCGGCAGGTGAAAAAGTCCAACCTTCATGACAGGACCCACCCTCATGTCAATACTGACCTGCATTTTAGTCGCTATGGCTTCCAGTTCTTCGGCAGTATCGACAGTTCGCTCTATCACACTGACCGGATATTCGGTGTTGCGGTTAAACTGCAAATCGCCAAAAGGGAACTGCGGAAATGTGATTCTCAAAGTATCGTGATGATCCTGTAAAATCTTGACCGCTTTTTTCAGGCGATCGAAGGTGATCCGTTCCTGTGGTTTCAGCAGGACCACCTGATTAAAGTGCTCAGGATATTGTAGTCTTCGGAGGAAAAATGCTTTCTGGATCGGTGCTAAACTCACCTGACCATAAACCACATCCTGCGAAGCAATTCTTGCCAACGGCTTGATGTGACGCGACAGGTCGCTGATCTTAGGGTATTGGAAGATATCCTTTACCTCCAGGGCATAACCGGCAGCATGCATCTTAGCCGCAATCTGCATGGCCCTGATGCTATCGCCACCTACCTGGAAAAAATCCTGGTTGATTCCCACCGAATCTATTGGCAACACCTGAGAAAAGATGTCTACCACCAGCTCCTCCAGCTTATCGCGCGGTGGAACATAGGCATTGGGCAAACCTTCTTCAGGCACTTTGGGAAGATTGGCAAGGTCTACTTTACCGTTGATGGTCACGGGAAACGTCTGGAGCGGGATGATCTTCCCTGGCACCATGTAAGCCGGTAGTTCCGATAACAGTGCCTGCCTTACTTCTTCTACCTCAGCCTCACCTGTGACATAGCATATCAGGCCAGCCGATTGGTCTTCACGCTTTTCTGCCAGCACCAATGCACCTGTCACATCTTCGCGCTGCAACAACACCCTGGTAATCTCTTCTGGTTCTATCCTAAAGCCGTTGACCTTCAACTGATCGTCTAACCGGCCCAGGTATTGTAATTCTCCATTCTTCAACCATCGGCCCTTGTCTCCTGTCAGGTACATGCGGCAACCCTGGCCGTCGGTCATGAAGCGCTTACTCGTTTCGCTGCTATTTTCCCAATATCCCAGCGACAGGCAATCACCTGCAATGGCAATCTCACCAATCAGGCCAAGGCTTTGTAACTGTTGTTGCTCATCGAGAATCTGTATTTGCGTATTGGCAATGGGTTTGCCAATGGTAATTTCATCGTCTGTTGAAACCTTCTGTACGGTACAACCGATAGTGGCCTCCGTAGGTCCGTATTCATTGTAAATCTGTGCATGGGGACTGAGTCGGCGGGCAATCTCCACATGATGTTGATGAAGTTGCTCACCTCCCAGGATGATACATCCCAGGTCTGACTGAGAAGAGAGGTCGCTGATCAGCACAAGGTGTGAGGGCGTAATCTTGGTCGCCGTGATTTCACTATCTCCAAATATCTCCTGAAGTGCCTGGTCTGGGTGATCTGAGTTGTAGATACGGAGTTCATCTCCCCGACAGAGTGTACCCATCATGCCTGTCAGACTCAGGTCAAATGCGAAGGAAGTAAACCATCCAAACCTGTGACCGCTGCCATCCGCAAAATAGTAGTCGTTGGACCATCTCACATAATTGAACAAACTGGCATGAGACACCGCCACGCCCTTCGGCAGGCCGCTGGTACCAGATGTATACAAGATATAGGCGAGGTGGCCAGGTTCTGAAATGACCGGCAGCTGCTCCTGTTTATCCAGGGCGGGTACTTGAATGTCTATGGCCATAAAAGGCAGGTCATAGCCACCCAGCTCAAACATCAAACTACCATCTGTCAGGATCATGGAAGGCTTGCTGTCTGCCAAAATCGCGCTGATGCGTGATGCAGGTGCACCCGGATCTATGGGCACAAAAGCTGCTCCAGCCTTGAGCACACCAAATACTGCAACCGGCATCCATTCTCCATGATGCATCAGGATGGCCACCCGCTGACCGGAAGTAATGCCATTGTTGACTCTCAACTCATGTGCCAGGGCATTGACGTAGCCTTCTATCTCAGCATAGGTAAACTTGTTGGCATAAAAGGATACACCAACAGACTCCTGATGCAACCTGAATTGTTCTTCCAGCAGGTGCAAAACCGTGCTGGTACCATAGTCTGCGCTTTCACCCGCTGAGAGGTTGGCCAAAGTGGTCGCTTCTTCCTGACTGATGAGGTCCATGGCGCTCAGAGAAGTAGTGGCATCTGTGAGCAGCACCTCAAGAACACGGTCATAATGCGACAAGATGCGATGGACCGTCTCGGCTCTGAAAATATCTGTATTGTACTCCAGGAGTAGTTTCAGCCTGTTATCCTCATGCATAAACCTGAAGCATAGCTCATACTTACTCACGGTAAACTGTGGCTTGACAGGACGTATCTGCACCCCTGCCATCTCCGGGAATTCCCCAGTCTCGTGACCAGGGAAATTGTGCATTTCCACCAACACATCAAAAATTGGCGACCTGCTCATGTCTCTTTTGAGACCGAGCTCGTCTACCAGGATGTCAAATGGATAATCCTGGTGATCGTAGGCACCCAGCAGTGTCTGCCCCACCTGCGACAGCAACTGTTGCAAGCTAAGGCCTGGCTCCAGGTGATCCCTGATGGCCAGTGTATTCACAAAAAATCCTATCTGATCCTCCAGGTCTGCATGGTTTCGGCCGGCGACAGTGGTACCCACCACAATGTCTTCCTGCCCTGTATATTTATACAACAGTGCCTTCACAGAAGCCATGACCAGCATGAACAAACTCACCTTGTTCGCTGCTGCCAACTGCTGCAGGTTTTCAACCGTCTCCGGGCTAAAATCTTTGATTACTTCCTGACCATTGAAGGATTTGATCCCCGGACGTATGTAGTCGGTAGGAAGATCGAGGACCGGGAGCTCTCCGGAGAATTGCTCCAGCCAGTAAATCTGATGCGCATCAAATGTCCCGTCCTGTACTTGCTGATGCTGCCAGTTTGAATAGTCTTTGTACTGGAGGTTTCTGTCAACAGCGACAAAAGAACCATCCCGGTGCGCATTGTAGTTTCTGATGACTTCATCAAATAACACCTCCATAGACCAGCCATCGGTGATGATGTGATGGATGCTAAAGAATAACACATGCTCCTGATCCGTTTGTCTGATGAGCGCTACCCTGAGTAACGGTCCGGTGCCCAGGTCGAATGGTATCTGAGTTTGTTCATAGATTAGGTCATCGATGGGCTGATTTTCCTGATCAATCTGATGAAAGCTGAACCCTGTTTCGTCCGCCGGCAGGATGACCTGACGTGGTTCGCCGTCTTTTAACCTAAAAACTGTTCGGAGGCTTTCATGGGCAGTGATCAGCGATAGAAACGCCTTTTCCAGCGCGTCGATATCCAAAGCTCCTTCCAGCAGGAAATGATCAAAGATGTTGTAAGCCACCTTGTTTTCCTTGAACTGATTCAACAACCACAGTCGCTTTTGTCCGTGCGACAGTGGATAATCATCAGCAACAGGTGCTTTTTGAATGCCTTTGTATTCTGTGGTTCCCAGCTGAACGATCAGTTTTGCCTGTCCGGCGATGGTATTATTGGATAGTACCTGGGATAACTTAAGGTCAGTTCCCAGTTTCTGAAAAATCCTGGAGCTGAGCTGAATGGCCTTCAGTGAGTTTCCTCCTGCTACAAAGAAAGAGACACTTCTGCTGACACGTTCTCTGCCCAGCACCTCACCCCATATTTCCTCCAATGCTTTTTCCAGGTCATTGACCGGTGCTTCGTAAGGAATGTCCTCGGCAGCTTCCGGCAATGGCAATGCTTTGCGATCCACTTTGCCGTTGATAGTCAACGGAAACTCCTCCATGTACACAAAGTAGGATGGGATGATATTGGCATTCAGCTTTTCGCCCAGCAGTTCTTTGAGGTGCGTCACATCCAGTTCTTCTCCGGTATAATAACAACACAGTTCATTCCCTATCTCTTCTTTGTGGTGGGTAAGTGCCACTACTTCTTCTATGCCGGCAATACCGGAAACCTGTCTTTCTATCTCTCCAAGTTCTACCCGCACACCATTGACCTTCACCTGATGGTCCGTTCTGCCGAGTACTTCTATGCTTCTGTCTTCCAGGTATCTCCCCAGGTCACCCGTCTTATGGATCAGGTCTACCCGGTCACTGACAAAAGGATTCTGTACAAATACCGCTTTGGTTCTCGCCTCGTCCCGGTAGTAGCCATTGGACGCATAGATCGTTCTGATGTGTAATTCCCCTATTTCGCCGACGGCACACAGTTCATTTAATGGATTCAAAATCGCCACCACGGTATCTGGCAGCGGCTGCCCTACGTGCAATACCCGTCCCGGATCAGCAGGTAGTTCTTTGATCCGATGGAACGTCTTGGCCATAGTGGTTTCCGAGGTTCCCCACATGTTGACTACTTCAATCCTGTCTGAAGTCACGTCTCTCCATCGTTGAACATCTTTCCCAAACAAGGGCTCACCGGCCATCAGTACGTTTTTCAGGCGTTTGAATCTTGTGTCATCAGGCGCTTCGCCTTCCAGCACCTTGGTGATGGCTTTGAAAAGGGACGGGACGCAGTGGATCAGGGAAATTTCTTTTTCTTCTATCCAGCTGATCAGATGCAGGATATTTTCTTTCACGTCTTTCGGTGGAATACAGAGGGTGGCGCCACTACAGAGCGGTACAAACACGTCTCTCTGGAAGGCATCGAAAACGACTGCGGCAAATTGCGTAGTGTGGTCTTTGTTGGTCACCTTGAACTCCGCTATCTCCCAGTCAATGAAATGCCTGATACCCCTATGATTTCCGAAAATTGCCTTCGGCACACCGGTAGAGCCGGAAGTGAAATAGATATAACAACCATCCGTACCAGACATGGCAGGTGCCAGATTATGGTCAGGCTGCTCAGTTAACTCAAAAGGAATCTCCTTTAATTGCCCATCGGCGACAGCCCTGACACTCCACGATAATTCAGGCAACTGACCATGGATCAATACCAGCATATTGCCTTCATTTCCATGGCTGAGCATGAGGTTTTCTGCTTCGTACTGATAGTTTTCGTCAGCTACCAGAACAGTTGGTGCACACTGGTCAAAAACCTGCTGCATCCGATGACTTGAAAAACCGATGTCAAGCGGCAGGTAGATACCGGATGATTTGAACACACCCATGATGGCAATGACTTGCAGCACTTGCTCGCTCAGCAGTACGCCCACTACCTGCTCTTTGGATACTTCCAGATGACGCAGCAGGTGACTCAGTCCATTGGCGTGCCTGTTCAATTCGTTGTAGGACAACGTGCCTACACCGTAATCAATAGCCATTTTCTCAGGGTTTTTCTTTACCTGAAACTCAAATTGCTGATATACAAATTCCTGATCCATAGACTATTAATTTTTTCGTTTCTTTTTATCCTTTCATCATGCGCGCCAGAATGTCGTCGTGAGCCACGTCTGTTTTTTCCTTGCTGAGTCGCATGTCTTTAATGGTTTGCTTGGGTTCTGATATGAATTGCGTCGCCAGCATATCAATGTCTTTCCTGAGCTTGTCGATGTAGGAAGAACGGTACACACTGGCATTGAAATCAAACCTGAAAATGAGTTCGTTGTCGGGGAATACCACGATGTTGAAATCATAATTTGTTTGCTCAAAAATCTCCACCGACTGCAATTCCAAACTGCTGATCGCATCCGAGTCATTTGCCTCCGACAGTTCCTCTGTGCGTTTGGCAATAGGGTAGTTCTCGTAGGTAATGATATGATCGATCAAATCCTCCTGACGATTGATCATGCCTGCTATGCCTGACAATGAGTCTTGATGATAGGGTTTACACTGAATCGCCTGCTCCTGCACGTGCGTGAGCAGCTGTGTAAAGGTCCAGTCGTCCTCATAGTTTACCCGCACCGGTATGGTATTGATGAACAAGCCTACGATTTGTTCTACCCCAGGCAGGTCTGACGGCCTACCCGAAACCACTGCACCAAAGGCCACGTCTGTTCCGGCGTTGTATTTGCCCAGCAGAATCGCCCATAGTGCATGCACCACAGAATTGAGTGTACAATTATTGGCTTTGGCCAATTGCTGTAGCTGACTACATCTTTCGGCATCCAAATGATACCACTCCCGCTGATAATCTACTGTACTAGCCGCCTGATCATAGGCGTTGATTCTCGGCAGGCCGGTGAGTGCACCAAATGCTTTGAAATAGTGCTGCCAGAAGTGGGATTGCCCTGCAGACCTGCGTGCCTGCAACCAGTACACAAAGTCTTTGTATTGCGGTGCCCTGGGAAGTTGCACAGTCTGTCCAGCGACCAGCTGATCGTAAATGGTAAAGTACTCTTCGGTAAGGATGGTGTTACACCATCCGTCCATGACAATGTGATGATGACTCCAGATGATTTCAAAATCACCTCCACCCAAAGCGATCACTTTGATACGGAAAAGCGTGTCTTTTTCCAGGTCAAACGACCGGGCTTTGTCGGCTTCTTTGATGGCGCGGAGCTGTTCAGGATCATTTTCTGAAAGTTCTATGACTTCAAAGTCCACTTTTCTTTCCTTCAACACCACCTGCAGCGGTTGAGGATATCCTTTGTAGACAAAAGCGCTTCTCAGGCTTTCATGCCGCTTCAGCAACTCATTGACACTTTGTTCCACAATTTCATAGCGGATATTCCCTTTGATGCTGTAAGAAATCTGCTCAAAATAGTTGGCCGGGTTTTCCTCCAGGATACTGTGGTAATAGATTCCTTCCTGTAAAGGCGACAACGGATAGATGTCCTGAACAGGGTAGGCTTCCATGAGTGACCCCAGCTGCTGAAAAGAGAGCCCTCCATAAGTAAAATCACTAGGTGTAGGCACCTGAACCTTGACGGTCACACAGTGATCGATCAGTGTCTTCAGTGCCTCGTGATAGGACTGCATCATCACAGCGATCTCCTCCTGACGGAACTGGTGCTGATCATAGTAAATCTTCATATCCAACTGCCCATCGGAAATCAAACCGATGACTTCCAGGTCATGCCATCTGGGGTCTTCAGGAGACTGGAGGTTTCCTACAGATTCGTCAGCCAGCTCAAAAGCGCCAGCTTCCAGTGAAAGCCTGAACTCTCCCAGGTAATTGAAACTCAGCTGCGTATGGATCTCACCTTCAAATGCCGTTCCTGATGCCATATGGTTGAGGATACCATAGCCAATACCGTTTTTAGGCACCGACCGCAGGTTTTCCTTGACCTGCCTGATCACAGTTGCAGGCTCATCGCCATCGGCGTTCAGCAAAACAGGGTACTGGGAAGTAAACCACCCAATGGTGCGGCTAATGTCGAGCTCGTTGGTAAGCCGCTCTCTGCCATGTCCCTCCAGGGTAATCATCACCCCTCCACTGACATCGGTACTCCTTCTGATGCCGGCGAGCAGTGCCGCCAACAAGATGTCATTCATTTTGGTGTTATAGGCCTGATGCACTTCATTCTGCAGCAAGTGCGTCTCCTCTTTGCTGAGTAGAAAACCTTCATGTTTAGTGTCACTGATTTTTCCTTGTTGTGCCATCAGTGACGGTATTGGGCTGCTGCTATAACTGCTGTTCCTAAGCCCGACCCAGAATGCTGATTCCTGCCGCAGTGCTTCACTACTGGCATAGTCCTGTAGTTGCTTATTCCATGCCTGCAATGAGTCCGTTTTTTTCGCCAGCAGCTTCTTGTTTTTAGCATTCCTGCCTTGGTAAAGCAGCTCCAGATCCTCTAGCAGTACACGCCATGAAACGCCATCCATCACCAGGTGATGCACAACGATGAGCAACCGGTCACCATCCGGGAGGCGATAGAGCCCTACCCTCATTAAAGGACCGGTGCGTATGTCAATTCCACTTTGCAAGGATTCAACAGCCTCTTCTAAACGGTCACCCGGATTTTCGGCTTCTGTAAAATCCCTTTCTTCCAGGTAAAACCCATGGTTCAGTCCATTAACAGTCTGCTGTAGTTCATCGGGAAACTGCGGATAGGAAATTCTCAATGCATCATGGTGCTCCTGGATGGTGATGAAAATTTCCGATAAGTCGCTCGTATGCAGGCGTTCTGAAGTTTTGAACATCACCGCCTGATTGAAATGACCGGGAGTTTTGAGCTTTCTGTCAAAGAACGCGGCCTGCACAGGACTCAGCGGCACCTCACCGGTGACCACTGCCTGAGAAACTTCGTGGGTGCTGGCCCGAAGCCAGGTCGCCAGGGTACGGATGTCCGGATGTTGAAAAATGTCTTCTACCTGTAAGGCATATCCCTCGCTGTGTACCCTCGATGCTATTTGTATGGCCTTGATGGAATCTCCTCCTATGTGGAAGAAATTGTCCAGCACGCCTACCTTCTCCAGATCCAGTACCTGGGAATAAACTGCTGCCAGTAACCGTTCTTTCTCATCGGCAGGAGCGGCATAGTTGTCTACAATGTCGCCCGTCCAGACCGGTAGGTTTTTCGTGTCTATCTTACCATTGGCAGTCAGTGGAAATGCCTCCAGTTGCATGAATACTTCCGGCACCATGTATCGTGGTAAGCGTTCTGAGGTACGCATCTTTAGGTCCTCCTCAGTGTAGTCACCCACATAGTAGCAGATGAGTCCCAACACTTGATCAGAGACGATTCGGGGCCTCACCACCGCACCGGTGACCTGATCGATGGCTTCAATAGTTCTTGTAATTTCTTCCGGCTCAATGCGGTAACCATTGATTTTCACCTGGTCATCCAACCGGCCTTCATAGAGTAGCTCTCCATTGGGCAACCACCTGGCACGGTCGCCACTTCTATACCATCGCTCACCGTCTATCGTGACAAATTTGGCTGTATTTTCCTGTTCATTTTTCCAATAGCCCGATGACAAACAGTGACCACCTATCAACAATTCGCCACTCAAACCAATTGGCTGGAGCTGATTGAGGGCATTTACCACCAAGAGATGACTGTTGGCGATTGGCCTGCCGATGGTAATAGACTCTCCCTGACTCACTTCCTTGACGGAACAGCCAATGGTCGCCTCTGTAGGACCATATTCGTTGTAAATTCTTACCTCTGAGTTGGCGGTAAAAACAGTATCTAAATGTCGTTGTTCCAAAGCCTCTCCACCTGTGATCAGACATTTTAAAGTGTTGGTGGGAGTTACCTCAAGTCCTGCCAGAAGCGTCAGGTGAGACGGTGTCAGCTTGGTACTGGTAACACCTTCCTTGTCACTGAAAATACTCGTCAGCGCCTGATCAGGTGCTTCGCTGTTGTAGATTCTCAATTCATCGCCCCGGATAAGCGTGCTGAGTATCCCTGTCAAACTAAGGTCGAAAGCCAGCGAAGTAAACCAGCCAAACACCTTTCCTTCTTCATTGGAGAAATAATGTTCGTTGGCCCATAGCAGGTAATTCATCAGGCTACCGTGGGTAATGCCTACACCTTTCGGCTTACCGGTAGTTCCTGAAGTGTAGAGCATGTAGGCCAGCATGTCATTCGTGATTTCAACAGCAGGTGCTGAGGGCTGACTTTCAATGTCGTTCAACTGAATATCTACGGCCATTAGCGGCAAGCCCACATCATGTAAATCGAAGAGCAGGCGGCTGTCTGTGAGCAGCAACTGCGCATCACTGTCTTCCAGTATCCCAGTGACCCGTTGCTGAGGCACAGAAGGATCGATGGGTACAAAAGCGGCGCCCGCTTTCAAAATAGCCATGATGGAGACAGGCATCCACTCGCTGTGGTACATCATGATGGCTACCCGGCTACCCGCCTGAATGCTGTAGTTTTCTATGAGGTACTGCGCCATGGCATCGGCCTGACGGTTCAGTGTTTCGTAGTTCAGGGCTTTTGCGTAGTAGCTCACTGCAATCGCCTCGGGCGAAGTCTTTGCAACCTCGCGAAGTAAATCAGGTATTTTGTCAGTAGGCTGAGGTACTTGCCATCCTTTGCCAAGGTCTCTGACGGCACTTTTTCCATGGTCATCTATCAGATTGAGATCGCCGACCAGTGCTTTAGGGTTTTTAATGATGGCACGGAGTACACTTTCATAGTGCTCCAGCAACCGGGCGATGGTTTCACGATGAAAAAGGTCTGTATTGTATTCCACCACCAGTCTGAACTGGTCTGAGCCCATGAACCGGAACGACAGGTCAAACTTGCTGACGGTGAATCCATTACCCAGCGTTTGCACGGCGATGCCGTCCATCTCAGGAGCATCTTCCTGATACACATCAATGTTCAGTAATTCGACCAGCACATCAAACAGCGGTGACCTGCTCACATCCCTTCTGATGTCCAACTCATCCAACAGCATGTCAAATGGATAGTCCTGGTGGTTGAAGGCGGTCATCATGTGCTCACTGACCTCACCGAGGAAATCTTCGAAGGAATTCGCCGGATCCACTTTGGTGCGCAGGGCCAGTGTATTCACGTAAAACCCTATTTGATCTTGTAAAGCCGCATGGTCTCTGCCGGCTACCGTGGTACCCAATACCATGTCTTGCTGACCTGTGTATTTGTACAACAGCGCCCGAACGGTACTGAAAAGCAACATGAATAAACTCACGCCCCGCTCCTTGCTTAGTGATTCCAGTGACTCCACCAACTCCTCATCAAACAGCTTGATGTACTCTTCTCCTTTGAAAGACTTGACAGGAGGCCGCGGATGATCGTAGGGCAGGTCAATGACCGGAATCTCTTCTTTAAATTGTGTATGCCAATAGTCGCGATGTGACTCAAACGATTCAGATGCGATTTGCTCATTTTGCCAATGCGCATAGTCCTTGTACTGGATGGTTTTGGGATCAAGAGTCTGCGCTCCCTGACTAAGTCGATTATAGTTCTCTACCAGTTCATGAAACAGTACCTCCAGCGACCAACCGTCGGAGATGATGTGATGGATACTAAAAAGCAGGACATGACGCTGTTCGTCTTCCTGCACCAACAGTGCCCTGATCAACGGCCCTGTTTCCAGCTCAAAAGGTGTATTGAATTCATTGTCGATGATTTCCTGTCTTTCCTTTCCATCCAGCGACATCACTCGTAACTGAAAACCAGCATCAGAAGGGTCTTTGATTACCTGGCGCGGCTCGCCTTCCCTGGCAATGAAGACTGTTCTCAGGCTTTCATGATTAGCAACCATCGCCAAAAATGCCTGCTCCAATGCCTTGTGGTTGAGTACGCCGGTCAGTTCAAAACCCCAGACTACATTGTAGGCCACCTTGTTCTCTTTGATCTGATTGAGCAGCCACATCCGCTTCTGTCCGTGGGACAGGGCATAATCTGCAGCTTCGGCCACTTTTTCGATACTTTTGTAGGCTGCTTTTGGTAACTGTGCCACCAGCACCGCCTGCTCAGCAATGGTTTTAGCATCTAAAATCTCGGAGAGCTTGATGACTACATTCAATGTTTTTTCAATCTGAGAAATCAACTGAATGGCCTTCAGGGAATGTCCTCCAATCTCAAAAAATGAGGTATTTCTGCTCACCTGCTTCCTGTGCAGTACCTCGCACCACAGTTTTTCCAGCGCTTGCTCTACTTCACCCTCAGGTGCTTCGTAAAAAGATTCGGTAATAGACTCGGGGATAGGTAATGACTTACGGTCAATTTTACCGTTGATGTTCAGCGGCATCTCTTCCAAATGAATGAAATAGCCCGGGATGAGGTTCGCATTCAAGGTATCTTTCAATTGTCCCTGAATGTCGGCAACGCTTAATTCATCCCCTGTGTAGTAGCAGCAAAGTTCATTGCCGTAAACAGAGCTATGATGCGCCATGACAACCGTCTCTTCAACGCCTGCGATGTTCAGGACACTCTGCTCAATTTCTTCCAGTTCAACGCGCACGCCATTGACTTTTACCTGATAATCAAGTCTGCCCAGAATTTCGACACTTCTGTCTGGCAGATACCTGCCTAAATCTCCTGTTTTATAAAGCAGCTCGGCCCGGTCGGATACAAATGGGTTTTGCACAAAGACCTTTTTGGTGCGTTCCTCATCTTTGTAATAGCCCTTGGTCATGAAAGGGGTTTTAATGTAGACCTCCCCTATCTCGTTGATGTTACACAATTCGCCATTCTGGATAATCGCGATGAAAGTGTTTGGTAGCGGTTTACCTACATGCAGTGGCTTCGACAGGTCCTCGGGGATTTCGTCTATCCTGTGGAAAGACTTGATCATGGTGGTTTCGGTAGGACCATAAAAGTTCACAACTTCTGCACGCGTACCGTCCGTGCGCGTACCGTCCGGGTGCGTACCGTCCGGGTGCGTACCAACACATGCTCTCCACCGCTGAATGTCCTTGCCGTACAACGGCTCTCCCGAAGTAAGTACCTCTCTCAGGTTTTCAAATTTCAGCGTTTCAGAGGTGGCAGACTCCAGTTCTCTGATCATTAGCCGGAACAGTGATGGCACACAGTGAATGATAGACACCTGTGAGCTGTCCAGCCAGGAAACCAGCCTGCCCAGATGCTCTTTGGTCTCTTTTTGCGGAATACAAAGGGTACCACCTGCGCACAACGGCGCAAAAACGTCTCTTAAGTAGGCATCAAAAGTCACCGAAGTCAGCTGACTGACCCTGTCCTTTTCGGTAATTTCAAATTCTTCAATCTCCCAATTGATGAAATGGGCCAGGCTAATGTGTGCACCCAGGATGGCCTTGGGCACGCCGGTGGAGCCTGAGGTAAAGAAGATATAACAGCCATCTTCCCCGTCTTGCGCAATATCAAGGTAGTCTGTGCTCAAAACATCTTCTGGCACATCTTGCTTTTTAAAGCTCCCACCTTCATAACTGAACACTTCCAATTCAATGGTATCTGTCGACGCACTCAATTTGATCAGCAGGTCGCCTTCCTGGCCATGTTGCCGGGTTTGGTCAGTACACTGCTCAAAAGTACCTTCATCAACCAGGGAGATTTTTGGCGCACAAGACTGATAAACATGGGCCATGCGTGCCTCAGAAAAAGTCTGATCAAGTGGCATGTAGATACCGCCAGCCTTGAATACTCCCAGCAAACTGATTACCTGATGTATTCCTACACCATTGTTGACCGCAACGATCGTCTCTTTAGAGCAACCCAGGTGATGGAGTAGGTGCGCCAGGCGATTGGCCAGCACATCCAGGTTGCGGTAAGTTACGCTTCCAAAATCAGACACCAGTGCGGGCCTTTCAGGATGCCTGGCTACCTGGTATTCAAAACGTTTGTGTACAAATTTCTTATCCATCGAATCGCGCATGGGTCTCCTTTGTCTTATGAAAAATCAGGGAGTTCAAACTCCTCTAAAAAAATGTTGAAAGTGAGAATGACAATCAGCAAGTCACTTTCGTATGGGATTTTAAGCTTGAATCCCGGTTTACTGTATATCTTCTTCAAATTCCTGATCGTCACAGGATTGAAATATCCCTGACGTTTGATTCTGTCATCAGACAGCATATCCTCTATCCAGTCTATGTTGTTATTCAGCAAATGCGGACTTCCTGGTGCCACAAATCCAAACTTCTGCCGGTCAATGATGGACGAGGGCAGGTGCTTGCGGGCCATCTTCTTCAGCAGGTATTTCTCTATCAAATCCGTCAACATCACCGATGGCGGAATTTTCCTGACAAAGTCAAACAGGTCGATGTCCAGGAACGGGTAGCGACCTTCTACGGAATTGGCATAGGCCACCCTGTCGCAGTGGTCGGAGATCAGGTGATCGCTTAGTCTGAGCTTGAAGTCCACATAGGAACGCTTGTGGAAAACATGCCTGCCTTTTAACCGCTCTTTGTTAATAGCCAGCCGGTTGAGGCTGTTGAAATCGTTGAAACGGGCATTGACTCCATCGGCGTAAAGCGCCTGTTTGGTTTCCGTAAACTCATGCTGATTTTTCTCATAGAAAAAATGAGGATCCGCCCATAGTTTGGTGCGTACCTGTTCTTCATAAATGGCATTGAGGTCGTGGGCATGGCCATTTTTACGCTGGGTATCGAATCGATAGCCCACATAGCCGCCAAACATCTCATCGGCTCCTTCCCCACTCAGAATCACCTTGATATTTTGATCCCGGACCGACTGGGAGAGCGCCAGGGAGCAGGTATTATAAGTCTCCTTCAGCGGACATTCCGAATGCCAGATCGCCTTTTTCAAACCCTTGTGGATATTGTTCCAGTCGAATGGGATGGCGTTGTATTCACAATTCAGGTAATCATTCATGATCTGCTGAAAGGGCTGCTCGTCTATTTCCTTGTTGTTATGAGATGGAAACCGAATAGAAAAGGAAGGGTAACTATTCCCTTTGTTGATGGACTTGCTCAGTGAACCAATCAGGGACGAGTCAAGGCCTCCGCTGAGGTAAAAACCCACCGGCACATCCGCATTGAGCCGCAGCTCCACAGAGCGCATCAGCAGTTCTTCCAGCTGCTCTACATATTCATCTTCGGTGAGCGTAGGCTTAGGATCAGACTCTAGCGGATAATCCATGTCCCAGTACTCTACTTCCTTCAAACCTGAGGCATCAAACTGTACAAAGTGGCCCGGTTTAATGCTGTGGACTCCTTTGAACATGGTCTGCGGGCTCACCATCCCGGGAAAGGAAAGTGTCTGATCCAGTCCCGTGAGGTCTACCTCTTTTTGCACTCCGGGATATTTGAGAATGGACTTGATCTCCGATGCATAAACCAGCGTACCATCGACCATGGTGTAAAACAGCGGGCAGATGCCAAAATGGTCCCTTGCCAGGTAAAGCCGGTTTTCATTCTGATCGAAAATGCAGAAGCCAAACTGACCGTTGAGTCGTTCCACAAAAGAAATCCCATAGTGTGCATAGAGGTGTACAATTACTTCCACATCGCAATCGGAAGAAAAGACCGCACCTTTGGCTTCCATTTCTTTCCTGAGTGCTTTGTAATTATAAATCTCACCATTGCACAGCATCACCACGGAGCGGTCATGGTTGTAAAACGGCTGAGACCCTCCTGCCAGGTCTATGATACTGAGCCTGCGAAAACCATAACCAAAATTCTCCACAGTACCCGACGATTGCTCATCCGGTCCGCGATGAATCAGCATATCAGTCATGTTGTTCAGCACTTCTACATCTGTCCTGAAATCACGATTAATATTAAATACTCCGGCTATTCCACACATATTGTTAAAACTCTTTTACTATCTCACCCGACATCATATCTTTCATTGCCAGGAATTCCTTTTCTGACTCTTTGGTTACAGTCTCCAGTTGCGCATTGGCGTTCAGGTATACACCGGTAAATCCAGTGGTATCTACTGCCAGCAAGTCCGTTTCATCCTGACCACAGACCAGTCCTCCTAAAATTCTTTTATCTCGCTCCCGGCTGTCATCCAGCTGCGCTTTGACTGCTTCATAATCTTCCCTACTGAGTTGCAGGTAGGAAATACCTGCCGGATTCGCTGATGGGTCGCAATACTTCCTCAGCTTATTCAGCTGATCTAAACCGCGAAGAATCTCCTCATGTGACGGCCCGAAATCGATGAGACACGCTACCTCATCCACATCAAAACTCTTGAGGGTCTGGATCAGGGAAAGTGTATTATCCACATTACCAAACAAGCCAGCTTCAGTCAGAAACCTGTTGACGGCTATCTCCAGCAGCTCGTCTAGCAAGGCAGGCGGTATGTTGTCTACCACATTGCCATAGCGACCGACGGCATCTCTGAATTTGTCATTGGAAGATTTGGTGCTGGAAACCATCTTTTCGATTAGGAAAACAGAAGACCTGATGTATTCTTTGAGGGGCTTTCGCACCAGCTCATGGGCTTCTTCCACGGTTTCAGCCATGTAGGTGTGCACCATCACCGTGACCGTATGTTTTTTAGGATCGTGGCCATTGTCGGCCAGTGATTTTCTGTAGGCAGCAATTTTATCGATGAGCTCACTTTTGTCCTGCCAGAGCAAGTGCGTCAAAATATTGGCACCACACTTCCCGGCTTGTATGAAAGTCTCCGTTTTGCCTGATACAGTCACCCAAACGGGCAGCGTATCCTGTATTGGTTCGGGGTAAATCCTTACTTTGATGTTTTTGTCATTGCCATTGCGTACCTCTGTCTCATGGCCTTTCCACAATTCTCTCACCTTGTTGACCTGATCGAACATGACCTGGTCCCGCTCCGCATAGCGATCGGGATAGAAGATGAAGTCGTCGCACTGCCAGCCGGCTGCAAAAGAGACGGAGACACGTCCTTTGGAAAGGTTATCTACCACCGACCAGTTCTCGGCAATTCTCAAAGAATCGTGCAATGGCGACACCAGACTACCTGATCGGATGTTGATACTTTCTGTATTCATGGCCAATGCCGCACTCAGCACTGCAGGATCCGGAAATAGCCCGCCAAATTCATTAAAATGACGTTCCGGCGTCCACACAGCACCAAAACCCTGTCGGTCGGCATGACTGACCAGGTCGAGGATAGACTGGTAGGGGTTGGATCCATCGGGCACATAACTGCCGAAAAAGAATATCCCAAAACCCATCTCATGCGTCATCTGATTGATTGCCTCAGTCAACTCATGGGGTGCGCCTAAATACTGATAGGCTGTGGTGCCCACTTCATAGGACTGATAGTAGGTCTGTAGCTTATGCGAAAATGGCAAGCTTGCAGAGACTAAAAACCCACGACCTTTTTTCATCTCCTCACCTGCCAGCTCATGATAGGACCAACTGTGAATCAGATTACTAAATTGATAGTGCCTTGTCTCATCGTTTCCTGAGAGATCCAATTCATGGATGTAAAGGTCCAGATGCTGCCACGCTTCAGTGAAATCTGGTGAAGGCGCGGTAGTCGCAGTTGCTGACTGCATCAACTTCCGCACTGTACCCTGGGGCAGTGCAAGGTCTTCTGAGAGCTGATCGTACAAACCTGCTCCTACGAAAACATTGCTACTGGCAATTTTTCCGATGAAGTCTGCCAATTGCTGCGTTGGATATCGATGATCGAGGTGGTGCACCGTCATCTCCAACTGACTGCCAGCAAGGATGATTGCCAGCACTTCCGCATCGTCAGAACCGATCACGACGAGACCTTCTCTCATTTGTTGATCGCTCAAGGACTGCAATTCCTTCAGCCATGCCGCAGCACGACTGTTTACGATATCGGGTGCAATGATATGGTATCGTTTTTCCTTCATCCTTTAGACTTCATTCATTGATCTTAAAAAGCGTTCCTGCTCGTCCATCGCCTCGGACAGTTCAGGGTTTCTGATGTCCTTGATGGTAGTACCCATGGTCTGCAGAAGTCTTTCCAGCAGTTCTGCATAGTCCGTGAACATGGAGTTAATACTCTCTTCCAGGTAGAGTCCGTCATTGTACTCGATGAAAAGTTTGGGGTTGGCCTCTCCCAAATTGAAGATGAAGGACAAATCAAATTTGCTATTGGCCAGCGGTGCGGAAATATGCTCCACGTCTACTGACTTCATATCGCGATCGCGGTCAAAAACATCGATATCCTGGTTCAAAACAAAGATGTCGAAGACGGGAGAGCGGGACAGGTCGTTGCTGAGGTCCAGTTCATCCACCAAAAGGTCAAAAGGATAGGACTCGTGAGAGATGGCGTCCATCATCATGCTGTGTACATTCTTCACCATCATACTAAAGGTCCAGGTACTCTTGATCTGAAGCCTCATCGCGATGGTATTGAGGAAAACACCCAACTGTGATTCCAGGTCTCTCTTATTTCTTCCTGCCGAATCGGAGCCCAGCGTAATGTCTTTATTGCCCGTCCAGTAGTGTAGGAACATGTATAAAGCCGACAGGTAGACGGTAAACTGTGTCGTTTTCAGCCCTTGCGCCAACTCTGCGACATGCATGTGCACATCTACCGGGATATTGAACTCTACTCTTCCGCCCGAGAAGGTGCGTACAGCGGTTCTGTCAAAGTCATTTCGGAAATCGAACCTGGCGGCAGGGCGGTAAAACTGATTCATCCAGTAGTTTCGGCAATCTTCAAACTCATCACTTTGCTGGAATAGTTGCTCAGCAATCGCATAGTCTTTGAATTGTACCGCCAGTGGTGCCAGCTCAGCGTCTCTGTTGGACAACCTGGCATTGTACAGTGCAATCAGCTCATCAAACATCAGGTGCATGGACCAACCATCTGATACAATGTGGTGCGTGACCACCATCACGATGTGCTTGTCTTCTCCGGTTTTGATCAGGTCGCATTTAATCAGGTTTTCACTCGCCAGATCGAACACATAATTGGTGATTTCAGCCACCTTTTCACTCGCTTCCACCGTCAGATCCTGATGGTAGTTGACTTTAAAATCCGCCGTTTCCATCGTCCGGAGAATCGGCTCGCCTTTCAATGTGGTCACACGGCTTCTCAAAATCTCGTGCCTTTCCATCAAATCTGTAAATGCGCCTTCAAGTGCACCGAGGTCGATTTTTCCACTCAGTTCATTGACACTGGACATGTTGAAAAAGGCCAGGTCTTCCTGATATTGTTGTAAAACCCAGATGCGTTTCTGCGCATGCGACAGGTTATAGTATTGCTGATCTTCATAAGGCAGGAGCTTTCTGGTCTCAGGGCTTGATAACCTGGAGATGTACCTGGACAATTCTTTGATCGTTGGGTATTGATAGAAGTCTCCCAGTACAATTTTGACATTCATCTCCTCATAGATTCTCGAAATGAGCTGTATGGCCTTGAGTGACGTACCGCCGCAGTCCATAAAGTGTCTTTGCACATCCGTCTCCTGCATGTCCAGGATTTCCTTCCAGATGGGTACCAGCTGCTGTTCGATGGCGGTAACAGGAGCATCTGTCGCCACTGTCTCACCTTCTTTGATTTGGATGAGTTGCTCTTTGTCTACTTTGCCGTTGACTGTGATAGGGAATGCATCTAATACCACCACTCTGGTGGGGATCATGTGAAATGGCAGTTCTTTGTGGAAAGCCATGCGGATAATCTCCGTATCCACTTTTGAAGGAGACAGGACGTAAGCGACCAGTCGCTTGCTGTTATTCTCCAACTCTTCCGCCAGCACTACCGCATCTTTCACTCCGGCAATTTGCTTGGCAACCTGTTCCACCTCAGCAGGTTCTACCCTCACGCCATGGATCTGAACCTGGTCGTCAAAGCGTCCGGCATACTCCAGCTGCCCGTCCTTGTTCCACCTGCCGATGTCTCCCGTAAGGTAGATTCTGTCAAACATCGGGTCAGAAGAAAACGGATTGGCCATGAACTTGCTGTCATTCAAATCATCGTTATTGAGGTAGCCTTCGCTAAGGCCGACGCCAGAGATGGCGATTTCGCCCCAGCTGCCCAATCCACTCAACTGATGGTGCTGATTGAGGATATAGACTTTGGTATTGGCAAATGGTTTCCCAATAGGAATAGCCGTTTCCGTAAAATTCCCTTCATCCGTGCCTGACTCCACCTGATAGAAAGTGGCTCCAAAACAACTCTCCGTAGGTCCGTAGCCATTGTAGAACCGCTTGTTTTGACTGTAGTAAATCGCCTGCTTGATAGAGGCGGCTTCTCCGGTGGAAATGATCAGTTCTATCGAGTCAATGTTATGACCTTGCAGCAGGTTCATGAAAGAAGGGGAAAAAATGGCCGCAGTCACTGCTTCTTTTTGAATCAAATCCACCACCAGCGGAATGTTTCTTTTCTCTTCCGGGGTAGGGATTACCAGTGTTCCACCATTGAGAATTGGCATCAGCATTTCAGCGATGGAAGCATCAAAGCCAAGGCTCGCCAGCTGGAGGAACTTCACGGCATTGTCCAGTTTCAGGTAATCTATGTGATACATGATCCTGTCTACCAGACTGCTGTGTCTGATGGGCACACCCTTCGGCTTGCCTGTAGATCCTGAAGTGAAGATGGTGTAAGCAACATCCGAAGGATCATAGGCAGGTGTTTCCTGCAACAGTTCACCTTTTTCCAAATCTTCCGCACTTAGGGATATTCGTGTCAGCTTTCTTCCGACAGAGACATCCAGTTCCTCATTGGTCGTCACCAGCACCTGAATATCACACTCCTCTATGATGTGATTGACCCTTGCCGATGGCAGGTCTTTGACAATCGGAACATAATTGGACCGGCAGTTCCAGATACCTAATATTACACTGAGCAGCATGTCACCGGAATCCATGAGTACGCCCACACTTGCAGCATCTTTTATATCATGAGATCTCAGTATTCGGGCCACACGACTGGCGCGTTGGGCCAACTGCTCATAAGTAAGATGATTCTTATCAAAAGTTACGGCGCGGTCTCCGGCATGCTGATGGGAGATCTTCGCAAAAACCTGACTAGCCGTCAACTGTGGTGAATAAACTTTTTCGGTCGCATTCCATTCATTGAGCAAGGTATTTTTCTCCTCTCCCGGGATGTACTCCAATGTTTTGATCGGTCCATCGGGGTTTTCGGTAATGGAAGCCAATAACTCTCCGAAATAGGCAACCATCTGACTGACGGTCTCATCTTTGAGTTTGGAGGTGGCGTAGTCCAGATTGACCACCATAGAACCGTCCAGCTGCTCGATGAAGTTGAAAGTGAGGTCAAAGCGGCTTTCCAGGTTTTCTATCGGATAATGCTCCGTTTCTATGCCTTTCAGGCGGAATTGCTCACTTTTCATCGTGTGCGTATTCTGCAATGCAATCATCACGTTGAATGGTGCACGGCTGCTCCAGTTCAATTCGGCCGGATTGATATTTTCTACTACCCAATCAAACGGTGCTTTGCTATAATCTACTGCCTCTCGGAATCGCTGGTTGATGGTCTTCAGCGTCTCAGTGAAGGACCTCGACTCATCCAGCTTAGAGCGCACAGGAATGGTATTGATAAAGAAACCGATCTGATCATCCAGGTCCGGGTGATTTCGCCCCGATGTGGGAGTTACCAGGGTGAGGTCTGTCTGTCCGCTCTGGAGATAGAGCAACGTATTGACGGTAGTCAGCAATACCGTAAACAAGCTGGCATCGTGCTGCTTGCCCAGTTTCGTCAACTGTGCTACCTGATCGGTATTCACGGCATACGACAGGGTACTTCCTTCGAAGGAGGTCGTCGCATAGCTTCCTTTCTCCTCCGGTAACTTGACCGGTTCACAGTTCCTGAGTATCGTTTGCCAGTAGGAAATCAATTCCGTCTGGTTTTTCTCCAGTTGTGCATTCTGCCACAAGACATAATCCGCATATTGTACCTCGGGAGCTTCCAGGGTAATGGGGTCGCCTTCCACTTTGGCATTGTACAAGGCACATAGTTCTTTAAACATTACCTCCAGCGACCACCCATCGAAGACCAGGTGGTGGACTGCGAGCAGGAATATCACTTCGTCTGCTGCCACCCTTACCAGTGCAATTCTCAACAGCGGATCTTCACCCAGGTGGAAACTTTGATACCTGTTGGATACAGCAAACTGATAGGCCGCCTGCCTGGGGTTATCTACCTTGGAAAAATCTTTGTGGATGATCTCAGGGCGATCATGTTTGTTGACAAACTGCCCGGGCTCACCCTGAAATATCTTAAAGTTGGTACGGAGAATATCATGTCTTTTCCATACTTCCACAATACTTGCTTCAAACACATCCAGGTCACAATCTCCCTTCAGCGTAATATTGGTGGTGTTGATGTAAGCGGTCTGATTGGGATACAACTGCTCCAGCGCCCATAATTTCAACTGTGCCGGCGATAGTGGATAGTGGTGTAAATCCTGGTGGTATTTGGCAATCTCGCCCACTTCGCTTTCCTGCTGTCCTTCCAGGTGCTGGGCAATGGCCCTGATCGTTTGCAATTCGAAAACCTTTCCCATATCCATCTCGATATGGAGTTCATTGACGATTCCAAACAGTACCTGTACTGCAATCAGGGAGTGACCTCCAAGGTCAAAAAACTTATCTTCCACCCCAAATTCATCCGTACCGAAAGCCTCTTTCCAAATCTCAAACAGTTTCCATTCCAGTTCCGTCTTCGGCTCAATGAGCTGATCTTCCGACCGTGTCATCGGTTTCGCACCATTTTTCATGGCTTCCACATCCAGCTTTCCATTGGCATTGAGGGGAAGCTTGTTGAGCTGATAAAAACGCTCTGGCACCATGTGGGTAGGTAAGTGTTCGTTGAGATGGCTCATCAAGGCATCAAAATCTACCTCAACCTCCGTAGTGACCAGGTAAGCAGACAAGAAAGCCTCTTCCGACTGGTTTTGATCTGTGATGATCTTCGCTTCTATCACCCCTGGAAGCAGGTGCAATACCTGCTCAATCTCAGCTGGCTCTATGCGATAGCCGTGTACCTTCACCTGCCGGTCTTTCCTTCCCAGGAACTGGAATTCGCCGGAAGGCAATAACATGCCCAGGTCACCAGTCAGGTAGACCCTGCGGTCCTGTGAACCATTCAGGTAAAAACACTTCTGGCTGGTCAACGCATAGTCTTCAAAATAGCCATCAAACAGGTTGTTGCCCAGCAAACCGATTTCTCCCGGTTGTCCCATGGATACCAGCTGCCCTTGCTCATCCAGTAGCACGGCATAGGTCCCGCCAATCGGCCGACCAATGGGCACCACATCCGCATCAAAGTCGTCTGCGATCTTGTGGACAATACAACCTACGGTCGCCTCTGTAGGACCATATTCGTTGTAGAGATGAACCTGATTGTTGTAATCTCTAAACAAAGTCACCTGGTGAGGTTTGAGTGCCTCACCTCCAAAAATGGCCGTTTCCAATCCTGACAGATCCAGGTCCATAGACTTCAGCACCTGTACGTGGGACGGTGTCAGTTTGATGGCATTGAACTTGCCTGGCTCGGAAAAAATTTCTTTAAAAGTCGCATCAATCGCCTGCTCCGATGAAAAAGCGGTGAGGCTGCCTCCGATGGTCAAAGGACACAGGATAGAGGTGATGGTGAAGTCAAAAGCGATGGACGTAAAAAACGGAAGGTGTAAATTGCCTCTGGTGTTAAAATAGGCGTCGTTGGCCCAAAATACATATTGCGACAAGTTCTGCTGGCTGATGATACAGCCTTTTGGCTCTCCTGTAGACCCTGAGGTAAACAGGATGTAAGCGGACGTATTTTCCTGAATGTAGTCAAAGCTGACCTGCTCCAGGTTGTCAAGTTCCAGGTTGAGATTGACCGTAGCCACTCCTGAAGCTTCCCCCTCCTTTTGCAATGACGATTCAGTGAGTATCGCCTTTGGGTGAACCTTCCACCTGATGCGGTTTTTCCTCAGCTCCGGCCATGAAGGATCAATGGGCACATAGGTCACACCGGCTTTGAGCGCGGCCAGCACGGCAACTACATAATAATACGACCGGTCCAGTTCTATCAATGCGACATCGCCTTTACGCAGGCCCAACCCATTGGTCAGGTGACTGGCCAGGGCATCACTCAGCTGATCCAGTTCATGGTAGGTAATCTCCTTACCCTGATCAAAAACCGCAGTCTTAAAAGCATGACGTGCGACGACTCCTTTGAACGTGGAGATGATACCTGGTGCGTTGTCATCGCCACCAATTTGTTGATCCAGGTCACTGAGGACCAGTTCATTTTCATAGGCGGAAATACCATCCACCGATTCAATCGATGAATTGCCCGGTAGCTCCAGTAATTTTGTCAGCAGTTCCTGGTATTGATGACTGATCAATTTGATCGCATCAGCAGAATAGCGTGAGCTGTCATAATACCAGTCAATGTGCAATGCCTCGTCAGTCAAAACAAAAGTGGCTTTGACGTCGAGGAAACTATCAGTGGACAAGAACTTCCTCAGGTTGACCTGATAGTCGGCTTTGTCATAAAATTCAAATCCCCAGAATTGCTTCTCCGACTTAAAACTGGGATAGTAATATCCTTCTTTGTAGCTCATGACAAGGTCATGTTCTAAAGTCACCGCTGCCAGGTAATCGTCGATGGAACCACTACTTTCGGGGTCAGCAGTCAACGGAATGTAATGGGATACGGGACCCAACACATTTCTCAACTCCGCATCAGGGCGTCCTGTGTTGACAAGCAGCTCAATCTGAGGATGGTACTGACGGGCTTTCACCAGGTAAGCCAGTACAGAAAGCATGGTATAGCGGTCAGGCTTTGCGCCGTTTGGCAGCTCCATCCTTGAACCATAGCGCTGATGCGCTCCAGCTATCTGGCCCATTTCCCTGTAGATGGCACTTTTATCCTGACTACCCAGCCGCTTTTCATAATCGGCCAGCGAGTCGCTTACGAGGCTTTTTTCCCATGCAACATATTTGGCATAGGGAATGGGGTCCGGTAGTTTTTGGCCATTTTTGAAATGCGCAATGTTTTCCAGCAACACGAACAGCGAATGCCTGTCTGCCAACAACTGATGACAATAAATTTTGAGAGAAACACTGCCGCCTTCCTGTGCAAAAAGGAAAATCCTGAAAGCTACCGGAATCTGCTTAGCCACTTTCTCATCAATGACGTCAAACTCCTGAGCGCTGTCCATCAATTCTACCCTGTAGCGCTCGTAGCCGTTCTCTGTCGGGATGTCTCCAGCATTAAATTGCCTGATGTGATCCGTTAAAAAGCCTTGCAACTTCGCGATGTCCGTAATTCCATCGATGCTCATCTCCAGAAATGTATAGGATGACATTCCTTTTTGCTGTAGTATCCAAAGCTCTTCCTGGTATGGTGATAAAAAAGTGACCATGTTTTTTCGTTTAAAAAATTCCTTAGTTATTAATTGAATAGAAGGTTCATTTTCTCCTTGATCTTTTCTCTTCTTCCCGACAGCACATCGGTCTTCCTTCTTTTCTGCATAGTATCCTTAATGGATCGTATCGGCTGTTCCAGTGCCGCCTCAAAATCGTCTAGTAAATCGACCAAACAGTCTGCGATCTCGCGGATGTTGGTTTCATGAAATAAATCGGTGTTGAATACCATCGAAGCCCATATTTCCTGGTCCTTTGGCATAAAATAAAAAGACAGGTCGAAGCGACTTGCAACAGTCTTATCGGGCACAATCTCTATGTCAAATGGTAGAGTCTCTTTCTCTGCCAGCCGGTCATTGGGCATGATCATGTCCAGCATCACATCAAACAAAAAGGACCTGGAATGATCCCTGGTGTTGATCACTTCCTGACCAATCAGGTTGAGTGGATACTGTTTATGGGCGAATGCTGCCACTACTTCTTCCTTCGTCTTTTCTATCAGTTGTCTGAAGGTATCTGTGTCTGAAAACCGGTTTCTGACAGGTAACTGATTCAGGTACAATCCGATCTGATCCCGGAATTCTATCCGCTCCCGGTCGCTCACAGAAGTCCCAATGATGAACTCCGTATCGTCTGTGAAATAGTAAAAGGAGTAGTAAGCTGCGCTGAGCAACACCATGTAATAGGTGCAATCTTCCTGTTGGCAGAATACCTCCAGTTTTTCCTTCAGTTGCCGGTTGAGGACAAAATCATACTGGTCGCCATTGGTGGTCCTGGTGGCAGGTCTTGCTTGCTCAAAGGGCAGTTGCAAAACAGGGAGCTGACCGCTTAATTTTTCACGCCAGAAGTGCTGATATTCTGTGGCATTTTCCAATAGCAGGCGGTTTTCCCAATCGGCAAATTCCTTGTAGTGTACATCGGTACCCGGGAGTGTATATCCGTTGGCCGGATTGATTTCATTGCCATACAGGTTCAGCAACTGATCGATGATGATCTCCGTAGTTCGTCTGTCTGAAATGATGTGGTGAATATGGAAATACAGCTGATACTCATCCCCTTGACCGATAATCAATATCCCCAGAAGAGGGCCTTTCTCCAGGTCAAATATTTTCTTTCTGAACTCAGACACCAGTGTTGATTGCGCCGGGTCAGCTACCCGATCAAGTGTTTTGACTGTAAAAATGGAGTCGATGTCCATTGTTTCATGGATTACCTGCCTTACTTCACCATTTTTGAATGAAAAGGTGGTCCGCAAAATCTCATGGTATCGCACCAGCTGGTCCAATGCATTCCTAAAGCGCCCCGGATCAAACGCTCCGGTAATTCGGTATGCACCGTTGATGGTGTAAGAATCCTTGCGGTCTTCCATTTTCTCCAACAGCCACAGACGCTTCTGTGCATGCGATGCGACATAGTCTTCCGCACTGGATACCGGTATGATTTCGGGGAAAGCGTCTTCAGGCGCATCCGTAAGTTGGCTGTAGATAAATTCGATTGTTGGATCGGCAAAGAGCTCATCAATTTTCAGTAGTACCTCGTAGTTTTCAAAGACTTCAGAAATGATTTCCAACGCTTTGAGCGAAGAAAAACCTACGGAAAAAAATGAAGTGTCACGAGCGATCCTCTCCTGATTGAGAATGGTACAGATTATCTCATGTAGTTTGCGATATTCCTCGCTTGCAGAAGCCTCATCGGCGACCATTTCGTAGGCTGTCTCCAGCTGTAGTGCCATCCGGTCGACTTTGCCATTTGCAGACAGTGGCAACTGTTCCAACCACTGAAAATGTGACGGAACCATATAAGGTTCCAGTAACTGCATGGCCTCACTTCTCAGCATTTTACTGCTCACTGATTGTCCGCTGTAGAAAGCAGCTAAAATAGGTGCCTGATCTTCCGCTACATTGACAACGGCCACATGCTCAACGGCTGCCAGCTTCAGCAAACGCTTTTCAATGTACTCCGGCTCCAGGCGAATGCCATTGACCTTCAGTTGCAGGTCTACCCTACCGGTGACAATGATCTGCTTATCCTCCCGGTATACACCCAGGTCACCTGTCTTGTAGACAATGTCTTCCCTGTCCTTGAGCAATGGGTTTTGCACAAAAACAGTATCGGTCAGTTCGGGATCTTTGTAATATCCATTGGTGAAGTAGGGTGAACGCAGGTAGACCTCGCCTTCTTCACCTGGCTGACAGACTTTACCGTCTGCGAGCACCACCACAGCCGTCTTGTCGATGGGTTTGCCGATGGGTATTGGTTCGTTTGCATCCCACTCCTCCTGCGCTATGGCATAGCAGGTCTTGAGAATGGTGGTCTCCGTACATCCGTAAAGGTTGTAAAGCATCGCCGTGTCTCCCATCAGCCGGCGCCATTGATTAACATCCTGCCCGTATAACCGCTCCCCGGCCAGCACAATCCCTGATAAGCTTTTCAACAGTTGAGGGTCTTTAGACGCTTCTAAATGCTTCATGATGAGCCTGAGGATAGAAGGAACGCACTGTATGAAATCCGCTCCGTTTTGATGGAGCCAGGTCACCAATGAGGGAATGGTCATTTTAGTCTCGTGCCCAGGAACCAACACCGTTGCTCCCGAACAAAGTGCAGGCAGGTAATCTTTCAGTGAGGCATCAAATGTAGGAGGTGGTATCTGAGAAACCCGTGTTCCTGCACCGAAGCCAAAGTGCGTGATGTGCCATTGTACATAATGATGCAGGCTCTCAGCCCTACCTTCAATGCACTTTTCTTTACCGGTAGTACCCGAAGTGAAATAGCAATAGCAGGCAGCCTTTGGGTCGTACTCAAAAACAGTTGTTGCATCAGTGTTGGTTGTCACCGGCTCTTGCACACCTTCATTGTAACGGCTCACTCCCTCCTTGTCAAGGATTAACAAATGAGCGATTGCTTGTTGGATTTTCGGGTATTTGTCAAGCACTGCCCTACCGGCGCGATCAGTCACCAACGCATGAATGGGCAGCAGGTCCAGCAGGTAGTTGAGTTTTTCTTCGCTCAGCTGATCAGATACCGGAACGTAGACTGCCCCGGTTTTTAGGGCAGCGAGCAGTGCGGTGCCGAGCTTGATGCCGGAAGGCAACATGACCATCACCACCTTTTGGCGGATGTTTATGCCTGCCAAAAGATGAGCCAGCCCCTGCACGCGACGATGAAGTCCCTCGTAGGTAACCTGTTCATATTCTTCCAGTATGGCCACTGCAGATGGGTTTTCCACCGCAGCCTTCTCAAACATCTTTATTATGCGCTCCTGCATCTTAGACTTTTTATATCAACTCACTTTCATTTCTCATAAATCGTCGCACATTTTGCGCTGACGATTGCCATTTTTCACGCTACATACTCATTTTTAAGTGTCCATACTCACCAGCACTTTCCGGTCTCCCTTGTAGGGTCGCCGGCCGTGACAGACGAGTAGATTGTCCACCAATACGATGTCGCCAGCCACCCATGGGTTCGCTTTCATCTGACCATCAATGCACTTTCTGATTTGCGCAATGGTTTCATCTGCGATCTCCGTCCCATCGCCATAGCACACAAACATTGGCAGTGACCTGACATCATTTTTATGAATCATCATCAGCGTCTTCAACAACTTCGCATCTATATGGCTTGGGTGAAACTGGTCTACCTGGTTAAACCAGACTTCCTCGTTGGTGTGAGGGTGCCGGATAATGCCGGGTCTGTGCTGAACGAGGTGCAGGTGACCGCTTGCTTTCCAGGTATAGGCTACTTCATTCTGGTCACAGAATGCCTCCACTATTTCCCTGTCGTCTGTTTCGAAGGATTGTTGCCAGGATTGTCCCAGCCCACCTCCTCCGTGCAGGTTTCTGATGTACATCAGTTCTTTACTACGGAACTCCTCCACAATCTCTTCCGGCATGTTTCTCAAAATCTGACGCGAGTCACCCAGCGGTGTTTCGCCCCCTTCTGGTGCTACCGTTGTGCAGCAAAACAGCAATTTCCCGGGATAGACATTGGAGTAAGAAAGTTCATTGTGAGGCAGTATCTCCTGGCTGGGATCGTATTCTGTAGAAGTATAAACATGCTCCGCCAGTTTGGTACGGGGTGTGGTCCCGTCTTTATAATCGAGCGATTGCCCAAAGACCACACGACTGAATTGGCTAAAATCATCGATGCCTTCAACCCCTACACCTCTGAAGAGGATCGCCCCCGCCTGCTGCAACTTTTCATTTATTTCCTCCTTGCGGTCCTGATACCATTTTTCAAAGTCTCCAACAGATAGCTTCCGTTCAAACCGGTAACCGATCGGAAAATCCTGTGTTTTTATTGCTACTATACTTTCTAAGATGCTGTCCATGTCATCGGTCATTTAATACTGTCGGGTAAATAAGTCTTCCTCTTCGCTGATCTCCGCTGCATTTGCATGCTGACTAAGATCCAGCTGATAATTTTCTTTCATCGCCACCCGTACGATGCGTACAAAATCATCCCGAAATCCCTCTACTGTTGCTCTTTCATAGATGTCGGCGTTATATTCCAATTTGAATATCATTTGCTGCTGGTATTTGACGAAGTAAAACATGAGGTCATACTTGCTATCATCGGACTCATAGGGGATTTCTTTGATCTCCAGTCCGTCTATCGTCTGTTTGTTAAATTCTACCTGCTCCAGGTCCAGATAAACCATCCGGATATCAAACAGTGGATTCCTGTTACCAGAGCGCCCGGACTTCAGGTCATCTACCAGCAGGTCAAATGGGTAAATCTGATGCTCCATACCGTTGAGCATTTCCGTTCTTACGGTTGCCAGCAGCGCATCAAATGCAGTGATGTTTTCAAAAGTCGCGCGGATCGGCAGCGTATTGATAAAGGTTCCCTGCTGATGGGCGAGGTCCTTGTGAAACCGACCGGTCACCGAGGTGCCTATCACCACGTCTGTAGCACCTGTGAGCTCTGCGATAAAAGCATAAACCCCTGATAACATGAAGATGGAGGGAATTACTTCCTGCTGCTGACACTTCTGCATCAGCATATCCCGCTCAGGTTCATTGAACTCATATACCAGGGTGCCTCCTTTAAATGTCTTCGCCTGCGGCCTGGGGAAGTCGACTTTCAGGTCCAGGTCATGTGGCAGTACTTTGTAGCGCTCATTCCAGAATTGTTTCGCATTCTGAAAAGCCTTCGTATCCGCCTGCGAGCGATACCACTGCGCATAATCTTTGTAATGAATCCGCATGGGTGGCAGCGCTACCCCCTTACCCGAGACAAGCCCCTCGTAATGGGCAATCAACTCCGTGAGGAATAACTGAAGGGAGACCCCATCGGTGATGATGTGATGGAAAATCAACACAAAAATGTATTGATCCGAGGTCTGTTGAATGAGCGTCAGTTTCAAGAGAGGCCCTTCTTCCAGGTCAAATTGATGACGGGCATGGTGTTCAATCACCTGATCTGCATCAGCAGTATGCTTCCCACGGTAATCAAGCACTTCAAAGGCCACCATGTCTTCATCGTACGGCAGGACAATCTGCCTTGGTGATCCGTTGACCATTCTATAAACAGTCCTGGTGATCTCATGCCTGCTGACCATCATCTGAAAAGCCTTTCGCAGGATCTCTGTATCCAGATTGCCAGTGAGCTGGTATAAATCCATCAGGTTAAATGCCGACTTCACCCCGGAGAACTGGTTCATGATCCATAGGCTCATTTGTGCATAGCTCAATGCATAATGATCTGCCTTTGGTGCCAGCGGAATGGGAGTCTCTACGGCATCGGAAGACTTTCTGATCAATTCTGCTATTTCTCTGATCTCGTTGTGGTCAAAAATGTCTCTCAGCCTGAGCCTGACATTGTACTGCTCTTCAATTCGGTAAAACAATTGGGTAGCTTTCATCGAGTTACCGCCCACCTCAAAAAACCGGTTGTTGATGTGTACATTTCTGCGAAGCAGCTCCTGCACGATGGCAAGCACCTCTTTTTCCAGCGCTGTCATCGCCAGCTGACTATCGTCCTGCGACACTTCCTCCTGCGGATCAGGCAACGCCTTGACGTCCACTTTACCGCTCGGCATGAGCGGGAAGGATTTCATCCAGATAAAGTGACTGGGAATAGCATAAGCTGGCAGCGTTTTAGCCAAAAATGCATACAGTTCAGTATCCGGCACTGCCTCATCTGACTGATAGTAGCAGAAGAGGTGATTGTGTGCTCTTTGGAGGATAACAATGGCATTGGTAATACCTTCAAAATCCTGTACTGCAGACTCAATTCCAACCGTTTCAAGGCGATGACCGTTCCATTTGATCTGCCGGTCTACCCTGCCGATGAATTTAATTCTGCCATCGTGCATCCACTTTACCAGGTCACCAGTACGATACAGGACTTCATCTGCCAACCCTGCTACTTTTACAAATTTTTCGCTGCTGAGGTCGGGGCGGTTGTGGTAGCCTGCTGCTACTCCTGCACCACCAATCAGCAATTCACCTTCCACACCTACGGGTACCACCTCCAACAATTCGTCAAGAATGTACACCGAAGTATTGGCCACCGGATGGCCGATTGAAGGCAAGTCACTTTCGGTTTTGATTTCCTGCACCAGGGACCAGATGGTGGTCTCTGTAGGACCATACATGTTCCAGAGACTGCCGCTCTTTTGCAGTAGCCGTACTCCCAACTCGGGATACAGATATTCTCCACCAGACAGTACTTTGAGAGAAGGCTCTCCGGCCCATGACTCCTCAAATACTTCGTTGAGCACGGTAGGCGTACCTTGCAAAATTGCCGGCCTCTCCTCCGCGATGTATTTTCTGATTTTATAAGGGTCTTTGCTATCCTCATTATTCAACAGTCTCACCTGAGCGCCTGACACCAGCGGAAGGAAAAACTCCAGCATGGAAATATCAAACGTGTAGTTGGTGATCGAAAGCAGCAGGTCTCCCGCCTTGATACCAGGCTCCTTTTGCATGCTCTGCAGAAAGTTCACCAGCGAGTGGTGGTTGATCTTGACGCCTTTGGGCTTACCCGTAGAGCCGGAGGTATAGAGGATATAAGCAAGATTTGCTGAGACCGACCGGGAGACAAATTCAGTTGGGGCACTCATCTTGCGCATGACGCCTGACAGCACACCCTTGTCCACTGACTTTTGTGTTGGTACTTCGGTATTTTTATTCACTGTCCAGCGTACATCATACCGGTATTTTGACAATTCATTACTGATCGTGCTGATCTTACGGGAAAACTCAATGGTACTGTCGAATGGCAGGTCATCATTCAGTTTCCCGAAGAAGCTCCGGTCTATGAACAATTCCGTTTCACTTTCTTTCGCCAGTTTGATTTTATCTGCCTCAGAAGCATCCGGATGCAGTGACTGGTAATAATCCATCTGCAGCTCCTTGTCGCGGACATCACCAATGAAAAGCGTTCCATTGGGCGCCAGCAATGCCATGGCTTTTTCCACACATTCTCTCAAATACTGATAAGAAGGGAAATATTGTACCACACTATTGATGATGATCACACCAAATTCTTTGCCTGCCAGCCGATCTATCTGGTGGGCCGTGAGGTGCTCAATGACGACATTATTAGAAGGCTTACCTTCCAGTTTTTGCCTGAACAATCGCAGCGATTCTTCGGAAATGTCTGTGGCATAATAGGTGTCGGCCAATCCGTGTAGCTGCGAAGCGATGAGTCCGGTACCGGCTCCTATCTCCAGAACGTTCATGTCCTTTTGGATCATAGGAGCTACTTTTTGGACCACATTCCCTACCAACTCGTCAATCTCCTTATTTTCGAATGGCTTCAGCGTATACGAATTGATCCAGCCATTAGCTTCTGTGTCATTCTGGCCGGAGCTAAAAGTCGTATCCCACAACAACCTTAGGTTTCGCTCATGCTCAAGGAAAGCTTCATCTGAAGCTTCAAAATCGTCCAGGCAGCAAATATTGGCAAAGTGCTCGCACTCCCAGAGAACGTCTTCCAATACCTGACAATGCGCTGTGGTTGTGATGATGGTCTGCAGGCGCGTATCTTCTATGATGAACCGGATTCTTTCCTGCGGATATTTCGGATCTATCGGTACCAGCGAGGCACCAGTCTTCCAGATGGCCAGCATGGAAATGACCGTCCACTCAGACCTATCTAAGAGTATCCCGATCGTTTCGCCTGGCTGAGGGCTACAATTGCTATACAAGAAATGGGCTAAGCCATTCACCTGGTTGGCGACTTCTCCATAGTTCAACACCTGGTCATCAAACAGGATGGCTCGTGCGGTTTCACTATGCACTGCCTGCTCAGCAAACAACTGGTCTACCGTACTGTCTTTGGCATATGGAGTCGGGTGGAATCGATATTGTTCCAGGATGGTATCCCTGACCTGTACAGGAATGAAATCTACCTCACTGAGTTTCTTCTCCTGATGCGCACAGACATCTTCCATGATGAGGCAGAGCGACTCCTGCAACCTTTTGACAGACTCTTGACGGAACAAATCGGTATTGTACTCAATGGTGATGCTATGACTGTCTTCCAGTTCTTCAACATAGAAAGACAGGTCGTATTTACTCATGACAAAGTCACGTTCAAACGTCTCCACAGACAATCCGGCCGCGCTCAGATGTTGCTGCCTGTTCTGATCAAAGTTTTGATAGGAAAGGAAGACATCAAAGAGCGGGCTTCTGCTCAAGTCACGCTCTATGTTAATTTGCTCCAGCAACCCGTCAAATGGGTAGAGTTGATGCTCCAGCGAACCGATTACCTTTTGCTTGATCCCTTCATAAAATTCTGAAACTGTTGCTTCCGGATCAATCGAGTTCCTGATGGCCAGGGCATTGACATAAAATCCAATCTGGTCATGAAGGTCATGGTGGTCTCTTCCTGCCACCGGCGATCCTACAATGATATTTTGTTGTCTGCTGTACTTGTGCAGCAGTATGAACACAAAACCGAGGTAGCTCATGAAGGCGCTCATCTCATGCGCCTGCGCAAACTCCCTCACCCGGCGATCCAGCGCTGCGGGAAGTATGAACTTGACAGAATCACCGGTATAGGTTTTTAAAGTAGGCCTTGGTGAATCCACCGGCAGATTGATCACCGGGATTTCTCCTTCAAACTCACTGAGCCAATATTGTTCGTGCGCTGCAAATTCGTTGGTAGCCAATCGCTGATTTTGGAAATAAGTATAATCCTTGTACTGGATTTTCAACTCAGGGAGCTTCAACGACTCGTTGTTTTTCCGGCTGGTATACAAAAGGAGCAACTCCTTGATCAGAATTTCCATCGACCAGCCATCCGAGATGATGTGGTGGTTGGTCATCAGGAACACATGCGTTGACGGACCTGTTTTGATCAGTCTGGCACGAATCAACGGACCTTCTGTGAGGTCAAATTTGGCCGAGGCTTCTAAATCTGCATCTCTGCGCGCAAGGTCCAGGCTGTTATCCTGATCGGAGTAATCCGTATAATGCAGCTTAAAGGGCGTAGATGCCAACGGGAATACCTTCTGCTTTGGCTCACCGTCTACATTGACAAAATAAGTCCTGAGGCTTTCATGCCTTCCCAGCAGGTCAGTAAACGCTGCTTCAACCACCGCAGCATTGAGTTCGCCCTCTATGACGAAGGCACGCGGTTCGTTGTAAGCGATGAGGTCTTCTTCAATCTGATCCAGAATCCACAACCGCTTTTGCGCATGGGAAACATCGTAGACAGCAGCTTCGGCAATGGCAGGTATCCGGCTGTATTTTTCGGCATCGGAGGCATCTACAATTCGTGCAATGTCTCTGATTGTGAGGTTGTCAAACAGATCAATCATCCGCACTTTGATGCCAAATTCTTTTGTAATCATGGAAATCAGCTGGATCGCCAGCAGCGAATGGAAGCCGACTTCAAATAGATTGGCTGTATAGGATATGTCAGACTTCTTCAGCAGTCCGGAAAGTAAGGCGTGTAAGCGATCTTCCGTAGGACTACCGGCCTGTGTCTCCTGAGTAGCTTCCGCTAATGCTAACCGATAGGTACTGAGTGCTTTCCTGTCCTTCTTTCCATTAGGTGTCAGTGGCAGCGCCTCCAAAAACACGAAGTGATTGGGAATGAGGTAGGCAGGTAGTTTTGCGCCTAAGAAGGCCCTGATGTCGGACTCCTCCGGTCTCGATTCGGTAGCGACGCAAAAGGCCACCAATCGTTCATTTCCGTCCTTTATTATCTGAACGGCCGCATCTTTGACACCTTCAAATTTGAGCAAATGATACTCTATCTCTTCTGGTTCCAGGCGATAGCCAAGGTATTTGAGCTGGGCATCAATCCTACCCGTGATTTCCAGCTGACCATCAAAATTCAAGAAGCCCCGGTCACCGGTTTTATAGAAATATCCCAGTTCAGGAATCTTTATAAATTTCTTTTTTGCTTCTTCAGGCCTGTTCAGGTAGCCTTTGGAAACACCTTCACCGCCTATCAGCACTTCACCCGAAACACCGATGGGCTGGATGTTCAGTTGTTGATCGGCAATGACGATATCCGTATTCACAATGGGATTTCCTACGTCAATCTTCCCGGGGCTCATCTCACCGGCGGTTGACCAGATCGTGGTTTCTGTGGGACCGTAGACATTGATCAGTCTGGCCTGTGTAAGGCGGTCAAGTTGCTCAATCAGGTCTCCGGGAACTTTCTCCCCTCCTATCATGATGGTCTTCAGACCTTTCAGAAACTGATGCGAACCCTCATCTTCCACCAACATTTTCAGCAGAGACGGCGTCGTTTGCAATACTGTGACGGGTTCTTTTGAAGTGGACGGCTCAGTGACGGTAAAATCCTGTTTCAAATCCGCCACCAGTTCCAGGCTCGACATTACCTTGTCTGTCGGCAATCCAAAGTCAATCAGGCAGGCAATTTCGGTTACCCCGATGGCGTGCAGCTTTTGGACCAGCTCCGCACAACTTTCACGTGTACCGATCAAAGAGGCGTCTTTCCAATAACGCTCAAATCCTACTTCCAGCAATTCGTCCAGCACGTCGCTCTCTTTGAGGCTACCAAGCTCAATGTTCATGCTCTTGGCCACATTGCTCAACAGCCCAACATTGTCTCTCAAATAGGCTTTGAAAGGCGCCCGTACCTCCTCTTTGACGGTATGAAGGTCCTTGCCCAGGTAGGTATGCAGCATGATGGTGACCGTCCGCTTTTCAGGATCGTGACCATTTTCCTTCAATGAGGTCCGGTAGCTTTCTATGTTCGCTTTCAGCTCCTCAGCACTTTGACCGAGGAAGTGCGTCAAAATATTGGCGTTCATCTTGCCAGCGTCGATGAAAGTCTGTCTCGCTCCTCCTGCCGTAATCCAGATGGGCAGTTCATCCTGCACCGGTCTGGGGAAAATCCTGATGTCTATTTCTTTGCCGAGACCATTTTTCCTACGGATGGACTCTCCGCTCCACAGCGTTTGAATGTTACGGATTTGTGCGGCCAGTTTTTGCTTGCGCTCTTTGAAATTGTCTGGCGCAAGTACAAAATCGTCCGGATGCCAGCCGGCAGTAAAGGACATCCCCACTCTGCCACCTGAGATATTGTCTACCAGCGACCAGTTTTCTGCTACCCTCACCTCGTCATGGAGTGGCAAAACCACACTTCCCGACCGGATATCCACATGCCTGGTAACTGAGGCAAGTGCCGCGCTGGTGACTGCAGGGTTGGGAAAATTACCGCCAAAGCTATGGAAATGCCTTTCGGGTGTCCAGACAGATTTAAACTGATGACCATCTACAAATTTGGTAGAGCGGATCAGCAAATCATACTTGTCCTCTTCCTCGCTCTTACTGGAGAAAAAGAACAGTCCCAGGTCCATCTGAGGCCGTTGATAGCCAGCATCATACCTGTTAAACTCACTGCTCTTTTCACTATCGCCTTTGATAGTGACAGACATCCCTTTACAGACCGTCCAGAGCAATTCAAAGATAGAAATATCAAAAGAAATGGACGTGACCGCCAGCAAGTGATCCGCTGCTGAAAGCCCCATTTTTTCGTCCATGCCAAAGTAAAAGTTCAGCAGGTTGCGGTGAGTGACCTTGACGCCCTTAGGACGACCAGTGCTACCCGAAGTGAAGATCATGTAGGCGATCTCTTCAGCATCTACTGCTGGCAACGTAATTTCATTGGCAATACTGCCACCGGTATTGATTTCATCGATATTGATGGTTTTCACACCATCTATTTCAAACTGCGTAATCCATTCAGTCTCCGAAATCAGCACTTCGCAGCCTGCGTCCTCCAGCATGAGTTCGATGCGCTCGCTGGGGAAAGCAGGATCAATCGGTACAAATGCAGACCCACTTCGCATGATGGCCAGGTAGGATACCACGAGCCAGTCAGACCGTCCCAGCAATACACCGACGTACTGGTGATGGCCATTGGTGAGGTCGAGTATTTTCTTTGCCAGCATCAGGGACCTGTCGCTCAACTGCTGATAGGTAGTGGTCTGATGACCGTAATGCAAGGCTACTTTTTCCGGTGAATCCTCCACTTGCTGATCAAACAAATCCAACACAATGGCGGCAGGCGGTAATTTCTTTTTAGTCCCGGATGTATGTGTCTTGATGAATTGCTTTTCACCATATGACAGCAGTGCTACGTCTGAAACCTTCTGCTCAGGACTGGCGATGAGCTGGGTCACCAGCTTTTCCAGGTGGCGACTCATATGCGCAATCCGCTCCGGCCTGAACAGGCCTTTTTCATACTCAATGCCAACAGCAACATCGTCCTCATTCAGGTACAGATTGAAGGTAAGGTCATATTGCGTTTTGGTACCTTTCGTCTCGACATAGGTAGCGGCAATTCCGTCAAAGTCTGGCTGAAGGCTATTGGGCGCCGTGCTATGATGCCCGATCACCATCACATTGAACAATGGATTGGTTTGCGACTGCCGGTTACCGCCCAGCTTGTTGACCAGTTGGTCAAACGGTACCATTTCATGTTTGAAAGCCTCCCTGAGGCCATTTTCTATGGTAAGTACAAACTCTAAAAGGCCCATTTGTCCATGAACCGTACTCCTGATGGGCAATAAGTTGATGAACAGCCCCAGTAAGTCACTCACATCGTGTTGCGTCCTACCGGAAGCTACCGTCCCGAGTGTCAGGTCTTGCTGTCCGGTATATCTGAAAAGCAGTATTTTGATGCTCGCCAGCAGTAAAGCGAAGGTGCTAACACCATGACGTTCGCTAAAGGACTTCAGCTGTTTTGATACGTCGCTGGTTAAATCCAGCAATACTTTTTCACTGTTAAATTCCTGCACGCGCGATCTTGGATAGTCCAGTTGCAGGTCAATCTGACCGGGACTGTCTTTAAAGCGCTCTATCCATGCTTCGTGATGAGCACTGATGGCCAGGGTCTCTTCCTGGTATTTACTTCTCAGATAGTCAACATAGGAAAACCGTACCCGATCGGCTACTTCCTCAGCGTCACCATGGGTGTAAAGCGCTGTCAGCTGGTCCAGGAAAACATTCAGCGACCAACCGTCAACGATCAGGTGATGGAAAGTAAAGGACACATGGTATTGCTCACCCAGTTTCAACACGCTTACCCGGAATAAGGGTGGTTTTGACAGATCAAAAGGCCGTTGATAATCTTCTTTTAGTCTTTTCTCCAGGGAGTCATCAGTTTTCACTTCCTGAATACGCAGTGCAATGTTCAGGTCATCCGCTATCTGTAGTTGCGACGCTTCTGTACCGGTTTCGATGTAGGACCGCAAAGTCTCATTTCCTGCGATTAAGCGATTGACCGACCATTCCAACCGTTCAAAATCCAATGCCTCTTCAAAGCGCCAGGTCCAGTTAAGGTTATAAGCGAAAGAAGAGGTCTCCAGCTGATGGGCAAACCATATTCTTTGCTGCGCACTGGTCAACCACAGCGGCGTTGTGACATTGGGCTGTGAAGGAGTCGAAGCAACAGAAGCGCTGTCAATCACCTTTGACTGTGCCTCAATGGTCCTGTGGGTAAAGACGTAATCAAGGTTAAACCTTTGGCTAAAATGCTGATTGATTTTACTAACGAGTCTCGTTCCGCTAATGGAATTACCTCCTAAGGCAAAGAAATCGCTGTGAATGCCCTCTATCAGGTCACTTCCAAATACTTCATGCCACAGAGTCAACACGCTTTGCTCCGTTGAAGTAAGCGCTCTGTCCGGCTGATTCACATCTTGTACAGCCTCAGCAGGCAGTGCCTTGTAATCAATTTTTCCGGTTGATGTTCTCGGCCACTCCGGCACCATCATGATTTTTGCCGGCACCATGTAGGCAGGTAATCTGGAACTCACAAATGAGGGCAACTCCCCTGCTTCTACCTGTTGCGTAGGAATGCAATAAGCCCACAACTGACTACCTGACCCATCGGTTTCTGAGATCACTCTGCAAACCGCATCTTCTACGGCGGGGTGAGCAATGAGGGCCTGGGCCACTTCTGCTATCTCTACCCGGTAGCCATTGATTTTGATCTGATCGTCATCGCGTCCGATAAAGATGATTTCCCCTTTGCTGTTCCAATAGCCCTGGTCACCGGTGAGGTACAATCTTTCCCGCTTTCCATCCAGTTCCCAGTCAATGAATTGCTGTGCGGTAGCCGCTTCGTTATTGAGGTATCCCCAGGCCAAACCATTGCCTGCGATGGCAATCTGACCGGGTTGGTAACAGCCACACAAAGTCAACTCGCCATTGAGGATATAGACCCTTCGGTTCCTGATAGGGCTACCGATTTTATGGAGGTCTTCATGACTGGTAATCTTCTGATAAGTAGCGCATACAGTCGATTCTGTAGGACCATATGTATTGAATAGCTCGATGTATTCCGGTAATTGGTCAACATCCCTTTTTCTGATGCGGTCTCCACCGCTGATCAGCAAACGCAGCGAGGATTGCTTTTCTGTAGATTGATTGATTTCATGAATCACCAGCGGTGTGGTACTTAAAACCGTCGCCTGATCCCGATGGATCGTCTCCAGCAATGCCTCAATGTCAGCACCACCGTTTTCCATCACAATCAGCTGTCCTCCGGAAAGGAGCACAGGAAAAATTTCTTCTATGGCCGTATCAAATGCCAGTGATGCCTGCTGTATGACTTTGTCATGTTCATTGATCTGGAAGTAGTCCTGGAATGTTTCTACGTAGTCAAACAACGCATCGTACCCAATCATCACACCTTTAGGTTTACCGGTCGTTCCGGAGGTATACATCATGTAGACCAGGGCATCGGCGTCTACTTGCTGAGGTAGTATTGTTGTATCTGCAACCGTATCGGTCAACTCACTGATACTGGCATTGGGACATCCCGATAGTTTACCTTCTTCTCCATCAACCAGCAGTAAATCTATGGCAGCGTCCTCTATCATTAGTCGCTTCCGTTCGGCTGGATATCCTATATCTATCGGTATGAAGGCAGCACCACATTTCAGGATGCTCAGCAACGACAAAATCAGATTTTCAGAACGACGAAGGTGAATACCTACCCTGGAATTTGGCCCTATGCCGTGCTTTGAAATGAGGTTTTGAGCCATTTTATCTGTCAGCTCATCTGCCAGGGCATAGGAAAGTCTCACGTCATTGGCAACAATAGCAATGCGATCGGCATGCTGTTGCGCACTTTGTCTCCACTGGGAAATGATCCATTGATCCGCAGCTACAGGCATTACCGGAGCATTGAAGACATTCACAATTTGCTCCTGTTCTTTTGGCGTCACACGCCACAATTCGGCAACGGGAAGTGCTGGCTTGTCAATGAGTTGTACCATCGCCAGTAGCGCATCATTGAGCACCAATCTGATCAGTGCTTCTTCATAGGCATCAGGATTAAACCTAAAATTCACCTCAATGGCCCCAGGATTATGTACAAATTCCATTTGCAGGTCCACCAATGAGTGCTGAAGGGGTGGTAGTGTCCTTTGAACTGTCTGGAGTGTCTCAATGCTTTTCCAGGAATCGAATCCATGATAATCCTGTAAAATCAGCAGAGTATTGAGGGGCGAGTAGGCCTGGTTACTGACATCAATTCCCATTTGGGCAATCAGCTGGTCAATCTCGAAATGGCCATTTTGCATCGCCAGCAACACCTGATCACCGGTTTTTTTGAGGTAGTCAGACAAGGTAGCTTCTTCAGTCACCGGAGTGCCGATCAGCAAAGTATTGATCAGGTAACCAATCTGACCGAAGTGCCAGTCCTGGCTCCGATTGATAAATTCGGTTGCAATGACCAGATCGGGTTGCTTAGTATACTTGTAAAGTGCCAGATTCACCGCAGCCTGAATGACCGTAAATAGGCTCACCGATTGATTTTTGACAAAAGCGGTCAGTTTTTCATAGTCCTGTTGATCCAGCGTCTGCGCAATGGTAACAGCCCGCGAGTGACTAAGGTCCCCGTGCTTTCCGGGTAGTTGCACACTCTTTATTTCTTCGGCAAAACGGGTCTGCCAATATTCCTGTTGACGCTCATAACTATCTGCATTGGGACTGCCTAGTCTTTGGCAAACAAGGTCTTTGAGCTGATGGGTCGGCCGCTCGCCCTGACCTCCTGACTGGTAATTCAGGAACAGTTTTTCCAGGATCAATTCGGTGGACCACCCATCGCTGATGAGGTGATGCATGACCAGTGAGAGAACATATCCCTCATCGGTATGGTAGACACCTAATCTGATCAATGGTGGATGAGCGAGATCGAATGTACTGTTTGCCACCTCAACGAGCATCGCCTGTAATTGCAACTGATTGATGGCTCCATGATCAGAGAATCCACCTTCGACTTTGGTCACATCTTGCACCACCTGCCGGGGGACGCCATCTAGCGTCACAAAAACGGTTCTGAGGACATCGTATTGCGCCAATAGTTGCTGAAAAGCTGTTTGTAACAATTCAATATCCAGCGTGCCTTTGAAGTGATAGTTCACCGCTACATTCAGCGATGAATCACGTTTTAAATCATGTAAATAATACAGCCTCTCCTGGGATTTCAGCAGTGGATAATGTAGCTGATCTTCAAAGATTTCCGCCTCTTGCGATATATTGCGTTCACCTGCCTCAGCGATTCTGGCAGCAATACTTTGAATACTGCTGTTACTGATCAGGTCCATCGGATTGATGTCTGTCTTGAACGCTTTGTTCAGCACTGAGGTGATCTGGATGATATCAATACTATTGAGACCTGTTAGATAGGTTGCATCAGAATCAATTTCATAGGGCAGAAATGGACTAACAAGAGACCTGATTTTCTGGTGGAGATGTGCATGATCCGTGTTGAGTTGATCACTGTACAGTTGGGAAATTTCTTTGTCGTAGTGTCCGTTTTTCAGGTTTTGCTGCAAGACAAAATACTGCACTTTACCACTGGTCGTCTTCGGTATCTGGCGGATCGGAATTACAAACCTTGGTTGCAAGCCGATGGTGTCCTTCAACCTGGCGTTTATGTTACTAATAACGGCTTTAAAATGCTCCAGCTTTTTTCGGTAGATCACAAAGACAGCAAGCTGCTCTACGGCACTACTGATGTCTCCGCAAACGACAACTTTCCCAATCTCTATACCGTCAATTCTGGTTAAAATCTTTTCCAGGTCATGCGGATAGTAATTTTGACCATTGATAATGATCATTTGCTTTTGCCTTCCGGTAACGACCAAATCACCATCCATCATCAATCCCAGATCGCCTGTCCTTAGCCAGCCGTTGGGTGTATAGAGTCCTTGATTGATGGCTTCTTTGTTGAAATAACCACTGGTGACGTTGGCTCCTTTAATTTGAATGTGGCCTACATATTCATCGGGCAATGGCTTGTCGTCATCGCCGCATATCCTCACTGCACAGGTATCCATGGCATGGCCAACACTCACAAATGAGGTAGACCCTTCACCTTCTGTAATTTTTTCTACCCGCTGACCAACGTTGAGCTGATCTCTTTTCAGGTAGTGGGTGATCAGTTTCCTGCCAGGCGTAGGCAGTGTCACAGCCACTGATGCCTCAGCCAAACCGTAACCTGGAAAGACAATATCTGGTCTCAGCCCATGCGCCGCGAGCGTCGTTTGAAACTGTTGGCAGATCTCATGAGAAATAGGTTCGGCACCATTGTAGAGCAAGCGAATGGCAGAAAGATCGTACTGCTTCTCTGACCGGCCGTCTAGTGCCGTCAGCAAATATTTTAAGCCAAAGTTGGGCGAATAGATCAACGAAGCGCCTGCTTTTTCTGCAGCATCCAGCCAGAGCATCGGCCGTCTGATGAAGATCTCTGTGGGAATAAGGTGCTGGTCAATACCACCAAAGAGACTGGTGAGGTGAAAGCAAATCATCCCCATGTCATGGTGCAGTGGCATCCAGCTCAAAGACCGATCGGATGCGGTCATCTGGGAGCGGGAAGCGATGTCCCTGATATTGTTGACCAGGTTTTCATGCGTCAACACAATCCCTTTGGGCACACTGGTAGACCCTGAGGAGTACTGGATGTAAGCAATGTCTTCCGCACTGACCCTGGCGATGTTTTGGTCAGTCACATCCTCCTGCACAGGCAGTGATTCTGGCAATACAATCCGCGCCGACGTCAGGTGTGCCGCAAACTGCTTGTGTTCATGCTCCCCATAATATTTTTCCAGCCGTTTGAAGTGCTGTTCATTGGTGATCAGATAGGGATTTTCCAGGTCTTTGAAAATATGACGGAGTTTTTCCTTGTGCTCATCGGCCGATCCTGCCGCAACAGGCACCGGAATCATACCACCGAGTATGCAAGCCCAGAAACAGGTGAGGATTTGTTCGTTGTCCTGAAGTACCAACACCACCTTGTCGTGTTGCTTAACGCCATTTTCCCGAAGATAGGCCAGCAGTGATTCGGCATGCTGATGCAGATCGGGATACGATAGAAAATGCGCTTTAGATAGCCCTTCCACAAATGAAATTCCTGTGCGGGTCTGTTCCGCTCTGGCTATCATTAATTCTTGTAAGGTACTGATCTGAGGCATCGTTGCAGGTGTTGTTTAAATTGTTGCTGTTGCGTTACTGTATAAAATTCTGATCTGTCAAAGTCAGCAGAAATTCCTCTACGTCAACTATTTCATCATTGGTTAGTTTGAGAGGTTCATACATCAGTGTATCCAGGGTTTCACTAATGAGGACATCATGTGCCATTGGCTCATTGTAGAATTCTATAACTTCTCTCAGCGTAGTGATAGAGCCATTGTGCATGTAGGGAGCGGTGAGCGCGATATTTCGCAAGTGTGGGGTCTTGAATTTTCGCATGTCACTGCTATCCTGCGTGATCAGGAACCTCCCGAGATCATTGTCATTGATACCGATGTTGCGAAAGACATCATCTGTAAAATCGGCCCCTTTATGACAGATAATACATTCTGCTTTACCAAAAAACAACCGCATGCCTCGCAGTGCACTTGCACTCATCTGACTGCTGTCACCGGACAGGCGATACAAGTCGTATTTTGACTGACGAAAGTCCAGCGTTTTCTGATAATCGGCCAGTGCCACACTGAGCGAGGCAGAATCAGGGCTTCTGTTAAACGCTTTCTTAAACAGTTCTTTGTATTGGGCATCATTCTGTAGCCGCTCTTCCACCACCTCCATGGTCAAACCCATTTCATGAGGATCTGCGATGGGCATGGTAGATTGTATCTCCAGGTTTTTGGCCCGGCCATCCCAGAAAAAAACATTTCTTCCCGCCATATAAGTCACAGTGGGCGTGTTGCGGGAAGTAAGGACTTTGTCAAAACCTTCGCTGAACGTCTGGTTATCGGCAAAGGCAAACTCTTTTTTATGACAACTGGCACAGCTCGTCGTATTGTTGTTGGACAGCATCGGGTCAAAAAACAGTGCTCTTCCCAGGTCCACAGATTCTTGCAGGTCGTAGTTGGTCAGTGATTTCTCCTGTACTGGTGCCTCCTTTGACTCACAACTGGTAGACATCAACACCAGTATGAAAAGCAGGATCACTGCATTGGCTCCTACCACCAATCTTTGGCGCAGTCTCTTACTGGCAAAGAAGGTGAGGAAAACGGCAGTACCGGTAATCGCCACAAAAATGGCTACATCCACCATGGAGAGGTTCTTCAGTGCAAATAATCGATTGGTATTGTTGTTGAAAAGCAGCAGCATCACCAGTCCGCTGATCACCAGGATGGCCAGAATTCTCAGCAAGTTGCCAGGGATACCTTTCTGATGGATCGCGCTGATTTCTTCTCTGTAGACAAGGGCAGTGACCACGAATAGCAGCACCACAAAGAACAAGGTCAACTGTGCTACATACCTCACGTGCAATTCCGGGTTGTACACCTCGTCTACAAACTGAGCATAGTCATAATACCGTATAGGTTCCCGAATCCACTCGTCCCAAATTGCTTCAAATTCTGCCAACGCTTCTTCTTTCTTCCCAGGTCTGTATTTCAGCGCCATGCCGTAGGGATCTTCTGAAAACCTGACGAGCATAGGGCCGCTCTCAAAATACCCAGGCAGGAAATTGAAATCTTCCACCACACCGATGAGGTTCCCTACATCGTTACTGGCCAAACCAATGGTGTTACCTAGCGATTTGTCAATGTCCCATTCCAACATCTCCGCCAGTGACCGGTTGATCATGAATGAGATTTCGGACTCATTGAACATTGTTGGGTTGAATTGGCGCCCGTTGAGCAACGGAATTTCAAAAAACTCAAAGAATCCTGTATTGACGTGCATGACGGAAGCGGTCACGCGGCGACCATCGGAATTACCTTCAAATACCAGCTGCTGCTGATGAATTCCAACAAAGGGAAATTCAATAAAAGAGGTCACGTCAATCACATTCTCACTGCCATTCAGCTTTTTGAGAAATGTATCATAATGCACGCCGGTTGTTGCCTTCAGCGGTACCAAAACGACGTTGTCTGATTCACCGCCTAAAATTCGTTTATAGCTGTACTGAACCTTGGTGTAGGTGAGATAGAATGAAAACACTCCGATAGAGAATAAGGAGACTACCAGGACAAAAATGGTGACGATCATCCCTTTCTCAAACACCGGTCTCAGAAACAAGCCAGTCTGCTCATCGGAACTGCTCACCTTGAAATAGGCAATCATTGCCAGCATAAAGGCCATCAGGGCCAGGTGGGCACCGGTAGCCAATAACACCATAAGCGGAAGCTTGGGGCTCTGCAGCATCCAGCTGAATACATCGTCATTAATGGCGAAAAACAGCAACAGAGACAAACCATAGGCGACTACTAAAACCGCCAGAAAGCTGACCAGGTACTTGCCAAACTGACCCAAAAATCCTGTCAGCGGAACATCAAGGACTCTTTTTCTCAAAGCGACCCAGTTGACCAGCACCACCACTACCAAAAAGGCAATTAAGCTGTACCACAGAAACTGGATACTCAAAGGCCCTATTTTATCCTTGTTGAACGGGTCGTGAAGTAGTGAAGTGGAGCCATAGTGAATTTCATCAATGGGCTGCATGTAGAGTTTGTAAAGACTGGGATTTTCCAGGTTGGCTTCCATGAATTCATCAAACTTATCGGCTACAAACCAGGGATTAGATCCCTCTCTGAACTTGATGTAGGTGATGAATTTGTTGACCGTCCAGTCGATGACATCTGTTGTTTCACGAATGGTAATCCTGGACATAAGGAGATCAAACTCCAGATGTGAATTGGGAGGAGCGTCTATGGTCACTGCTGTCACCTCAAACTCCCTCCCCGCAATGATTACCTTCTTTCCGATTGCTTCTTTAGGAGAAGCAAAGAATTTTCTGGCGAGGCTCTCAGTTAGTACTACCTGCTCAGGCTTGTCAAGCGCACTATCCACAATACCCTCGATAACGGGAAAACCCAGCACATCAAAAAACCGACTGTCTGCAAAAATGATGTCGCTGTGCAGGCCCTTTTCCTGATACCTTACAAAATCATCTACCGTTTGCTGTAAGCGTGTATAGTTGATGACGTCCGTAAAAGAATGTACCAGGGCAGGGCCCATCGGATACATGGACAAGGCTACTTTTTGGGAATCGGGGGCATTAAAGTACTGCACCTCATTCAGCCTAAAAACCCTGTCGTGGTCCTTATTGAAATCCTCATAGCTTGTTTCATAGGCGACGATGCCTCCAAAAAATATTGCCCCTGTCAGCAAAGTCAGGTTCAGCATGATTGCTGGTAGCATTTTATTGAATTTGCGAGTGACCATTACTTCATTTTTTTAGTTGTAGTTAAAATGCCGACACTTGGTAGGCTAGTTTATATTTTTCTTGATGGTGATGTCACCAGTCGTAGTTTTCATCGCCAGCTTTTCGCCGCCGCCGTTGATTTCAAACAGTGACACTTCAGCCATCTTATAGAATGTACTTTTCTTGTCTTTTTCTTCTTTCATCTCTACCGGACTACTGGTACCTTCAATCTCACTCATGACCGATCCCTGTTCGGAAAACAGTAGGAATCTCTATCACTTTCTTAGTAGACTTTACCTGCGCATATGACTGAATAAAACACAAAGCAAGCGCCAGTGAAAGTATGAGTATTCTTAATGTTGTTTAAATGTTTCATGAGGCTCCCATTTTTCACAAAATGGCTTATAACGGTTTTAATTCATTTAAAGGCACTTTTGTGATATCGTTTTTTCTTTCTAAGCCATTATTAATTCTGTGTCAGCATTGGCGCAGTGTCCAGTGTTTTACATTCTCTCCTGATCTGTAGCGGTTTGGCCAGTTGAATGACGGTGGCCAATGCTGCCTTGGTCACGTCTGTCATGAATTCGAAATTCAAGTCCTCCAGTTTATCCTCGCTACTGTGGTAGTGTGGATTGCGCGTATCTGCACCGTCGCCTATGGAGATGGCAGGATAGCCACCATCCCAGAAACTTGAGTGGTCACCACCACGCAGGTCTGAGAGTTGCTTTCCGTTTCCTTCCACGGTGAGTGTATGTACTTTCAGACCAGGCACGCTTTGACGTGTGGCTTCTTCAAAAGCTTCTGCCAGATGTGCCGACCTGGTATTGGCAATATTGACCACAAAATCCCCTCTGCTTCCATCTGCCTGCACTGCCTTGGTCACCTCAGGAAATTGTTGTTCAAATACCATGGGTACCAATTGCGATCCCTCTGCCTCAGAGTAATAGCCGATCATGTCAAAATTGATATAGCCAATCACCTCATCCTTACCTCTGACACCCCCGTCATCCACAAAGGCCTCACTGCCCATGTGTCCCTCTTCCTCCAGGTCCAGCCCTACAAACACCAGGGTATGTTCAAACTCCATCGGCGCCATGATCCTGATCAACTCCAACATACCTGCCATGCCAGAGGCATTGTCGTCAGCACCAGGGCTCTCGCTGGTAGTATCCAGATGCGCACCAATGATGATCACCTTGTCCGGATTGAGACCGGTTTTACGGCCAATGATGTTGTGTGCCACATAATCGGGAAAGGTACCTATCTGACGATACGTCTGCATGCCATGCATCGCAAAATAGCGTTCAAGGTAGGCTTTGGTCTTTTTGAGGTTTTTCAGGCTCTCAGTATAGAGGCGATTGCGGACGCCATAAAACTCATTGACATGCTTGCGCAAGGTGTCTGTGCTCACCGCTGAGACCACTTCCTTCATGTCAAGTTCTGCTGCTGAAATAGATTGCAGGATCAGCACAGGGTTTTCAGAAATCAGCGACTCATCTGTGTATTTAAACTCTGCGGATAGCGGCGAAGCATTACCATTGCCCTCATCAGCAGTTTTTGATGAGACCAGCGTGGAAACCTGCATGGTATTGGTGCAGTCTTCCAGCTTTAGCAGCAGAGAAGAGCCAGCATCATCCAATGAGGCATCATACGATATCTCAATCGTTTTATCCGTCTTGTTATTCACGAAAGAGACCTGCTGAAAGGTATTATTTGCCGTCAGACTCTCCCTGCTGTCGCAATCGCAGCTAACGGCTAAATTCCCTGAGGTTTCTTCCGACATCTCCCAACTATTGAATGGCTTGACGACAAACTTTTCTACAATCGAATCACCAGACGAAGAATTGGACGATTGACAGGAGCATGCTACAATGGATAGCACGGTGAGTATTTTGACATATTTGAGTAATTTTCGATTTTTCATTTTTTTAAATGTCAGTTACCAGGTGTTTACATTTATTTACTGCTTCTTGTGCCAGCAATGCGACAAGATCGATGAAGGGTACATTCATCAGCGACTGGTCTATAGCCAGTGATACTTCTGTACATCCACCTACAATGATTTCGGCTTTTTTACCGAGCAATAGATTGGCTGCTTCCTGCATTTCTGCGATTGCCTGCTGAGAATAATTTCCCGATTTCAAACCTTCAGTTCCATAGATGGAGTGCATGAAGACTTCTTCCTGCGCTTTGGCATCAAGCGTAACCAACTGAAAGTGAGTGCCTTCACAAATCTGATTAAACAAGCCTGAACGCATGGTACCGGTCGTTGCCAAAATACCGATGCGTCTACAACGAGGATATTTTTCCAGCAATAGCTTTTTTAGAATAGTGACCGGCTGAAGGATTTCTCCATGAGCAAGACCGGACAGTTCATCGTAGAAATAATGAGCGGTGACGCAGGCCAGCACTATGACATCTGCACCCACATCATTCATTAGATGTACTGATCGTATCAGCTCCGGAAGTGGATCCGGGCCATTGTATACAATTGCCTGTGTCCGATCGGGAATCCGGGTATTGTTGTGTAATACAAACTCTATGAATTCCTGATCGGTAGAACCGGGACAAAATTCCATTATTTTGCTCGCCAGATTGATTCCGGCCTGCGGTCCCATTCCCCCAATAATTCCGACCTTCATGCGTTGCTTCGGTTGAATATGCCGCTAGTAGACCTTGTTCAGCTCCTCATTGCACTGAGGATCGTATTGGGCCTGCCATTCAGAAACATACTTTTCCAGTTCTTGCTGGTCCGCTTCAGGGAACTCTTTGTAAATCAATAGTTTGGTCTTAATAGACCGCATATACTCCCTGACGCACGCGTCTTTCTCGCTGTCTTCAAACAGACCGCTTACAGCTGCCTTAATGTTGTCAGCGGAACGTACAACACGACAGTTTGCCGGTTTGCCATTCACTCGTCCACAGACTGCAAATACTCCTGCAGATTCCGGTAGGTCACCCAGACTGTCACTCTTGTCAAGGTTATAGTCGGGGTGATTTAATAGTAGAACCTCAACCTCTGTTGTAGGCTCTGTCAATAAGAATTGATGATCCATAATAATATCTACTCTAGCAGCGCTTCACTGGAGCTACAGGCACAGGGATACAGCTATCCCATTGAGATATTTACCATCATCCAGACTGTTTTAGATTGATAGGCATGATCAGATAAAATAGTTCTGATCTATCCATGGAAATCCCATCCCGACGTCAATTGTCGAATAAGAGGACTCATCAATAACTACTGAAAGTCAAGTTATCAGTCAGAAAAAATGGTCACTATCAAAAAAATGATAATCGTAAAAAGTACGAATAGCACAAAGCGTTGGAAGCGCCAAATAGTTAAAAAAAGCGTTTCGGTAATTAAAAATCCTAGCGTATAAAAAGAATTAAAATTTGATTAATAAAGTTTGGTATAATTAAAAAAATAAAAATTAGCTACTTCGATTAAAAAATGACAATCAAAAAAAATAGTATCAAAAAATGTGATTGTGTAGAAGTAATAATCTAATATAGAGATTTTTTTTCAACTTCATAAGTAACCACGACGTTTTTTACTTGCTTCTTTGTAATTGGGAATTTATTATCAATAGAATAAAATCATAGATTGATGTTATCTCCTCTCCGAGCGGGCTCTCAGCCATTAATTAATACCCAAAAAAGTACTTTCGGAAGTTTTTGATAAACTTATATCAAATGCATTGATTGGCCCGGATAAAAAAGACAGGTGGAGCATCAGCTGCAATCAATACTCATACGCTCATGCATTTCCACAACGTGTGCTCTGCCTGATTTAATGCAAAAAAACCGAATAGGTTTCCCATATTCGGTTCTTTAGCTGGCATGGTGGTTTTTAGGTGGATTCCTGGTGTTTCGCAGCGACCTCCGGGTGATCCCCGGAATCTGCAATCGCTAATCTATGATGAACAGGTATCGCAAAAACCGGGTTCAACCAAATGGTCTCACATCACTGCGGTCCTGGTTATCTGTTGCAAAGCTTCTTAGGAGTTGTCAGACAAATACCTTTTTTGGACTGGCAGATAAAGCTATTGTTGATACAATCAATGGAACATAGTGGATCACCATTTGAGTGTGCATAAGCTGCTCTTCCTCCTTTAGCGGTGGTGGCTTGAGTCGCCTCCATGTTAGTGATAAAACTCTTTACTTTGATTTGTGACAATGATAAATTCTTCTTTTTCATCTTA
>ERZ1740068.68-NODE-68-length-65640-cov-7.699764_pt1 | contig 65640 bp, 61 predicted proteins | sample MGYA00581735_ERZ1740068 | MGnify/ENA primary metagenome ERZ1740068 (study PRJEB43018, sample SAMN04849740) | marine metagenome | isolation source: floating plastic debris | place: Pacific Ocean | collected 2008-08-30 | study: EMG produced TPA metagenomics assembly...
CAAGGCGACAATAACGAGTTCATGGTTAGTCAGGAGTTTTTTGCCGCCACTGCCTCTCTCAACCCCTATGCTACTTTTCAGCGGCTCAACCGTATTTCTCCTACGCCTTTTGCCGCTTTTTATCGGCTCGACCACCATTATTTGCTGTGTGGCAGCCCCGAACGCTTTTTGAGAAAAGAAGGAGAGCGGCTCATCTCCCAACCCATTAAAGGCACGGCTCCCCGCGGCAACTCTTCGGAGGAAGACGAGCACTTACGCCATCAATTGCTGCACAGTGCCAAAGACCGAAGCGAAAACGTAATGATTGTTGACCTGGTGCGCAACGACCTGGCGCAAACGGCACAACCCGAATCGGTGCAGGTAGAGGAGCTTTTTGGCATTTATACCTTTCCCAAAGTACACCAGATGATTTCCACGGTGAGCAGCCGCCTGCACCCGAACTTTCATGCGGTAGATGCCCTTCGTCATGCTTTTCCGATGGGCAGTATGACCGGAGCACCTAAAATTCGCGCCATGGAGCTCATTGAGCAGTTCGAGCAAAGCAAACGTGGACTGTACTCCGGGGCAGTAGGTTATTTCACACCCGAAGGAGATTTTGATTTCAATGTGGTGATCCGGAGCTTGCTCTACAACCAAGCCAAGGCCTACCTCTCCTTTCAGGTGGGCGGAGCCATCATCGATGCGTCCGATCCGGAAGCCGAATACCAGGAATGTTTGGTAAAAGCCCGTCCTTTGTTAGAAACACTTGGGTTAAAAGACTGGAACCAGCAGTCATAATCGCTAATTTTGTGGGCATGCTGAAGGACTTTCTCAACTTCATTTCAGCGCACCGACTTTTTGACCCCAACCAGAAACAACTGCTGGCCATCAGCGGAGGTATTGACTCGGTGGTGATGGGTACCTTGTTTCACCAGGCAGGGATTCCCTTTGGTGTGGCCCACCTCAACCACCAATTGCGTGGAGAAGAGTCGGAAGGCGACCGCTTGTTTGTAGAAGACCTCTCTACGGAATGGGAGGTACCATTTTATGCCAACAATTTTCGCACCCGGCATTTTGCAGGTGAAAAAGGCATTTCCATCCAAATGGCCGCCCGTGAGAACCGCATGTGGTGGCTCGAAGGGCTCAAAGAGGAGCACCAATATGAAACCATTGCCTTAGGCTCGCACCAAGACGATCAGGTAGAAACCATCTTGCTCAACCTCTCTCGCGGAAGCAGCATTTCAGGCCTTCGGGGCATGTTGCCTCGAAGCGGTCATTGGGTAAAACCCATGCTCTTTGCCAGTAAAGCGCAAATTGCTCAATTCGCACAAGACAACCGCATCGAATACCGGCAAGACAGCAGCAACCAAACCGATTATTACGAACGCAACCGCATTCGGCACCATGTCATACCTCAGTTAAAACAAATCAACCCTTCGCTGGAAAAAACCGTGATGCGCAACACAGCCTATTTGCGCGCCATTGAGTTGGTATGGCAAGAGAAGGTAGACGAGGTGCGGGCCAACGTGCTGGAATCAGACAACCATCAAATTCGGTTGCAACTTTCGTTGTTGGCGCAATACCAGCCAGTCTCCGCCTATCTATTTGAGTTGCTTCATCCATTTGGGTTCAACTCGCATCAGTCGGATGTATTGCTGGAAATGATGGAAGCGCCACCCGGAAAAGAAATGCACAGCGCGACCCATAGCTTATACACCGACCGGCAACACTGGATCATTGTGCCCAAGTCCGAACCGGTACAATCCTGTCATTACTCCATTGGGGCAGGAACCGAATCCATCGAACAGCCCTTGTCCATGTGCTTTCGTAAATGCACCATCGATCACCAACCCGCTGGAAAGGCCACTTTGGCTACTTTAGACGCCGATCGCTTGCAATTTCCACTTGCCTTGCGCACCTGGCGGCCCGGCGATCGCTTTCGACCTTTGGGAATGACTGGCAGCAAAAAGTTGAGTGATTTTTTTACCGATCAAAAAATTTCGCGGCCCAATAAGCAATCTACCTGGTTGCTGTGTTCGGGAGAAGATATCGTTTGGGTGGTGGGCCACCGAATCGACGACCGTTACAAAATTGGAGAGGCGACCAAAAACATCTATATTGCCGAATGGCTGAAGGCTTAAAAAACGGTGACATTCCCGTTCTGTATGAAGAAAAGCAATACTTGGGCTATAACCGTTTTTCGGTAATTCGCCGAATGGTGCTGGCCATTTTCTGCTTCTCGGTTTATTTCTATTCCAACGAAAAACCGGAGGCCGGGGTACAAGCTACCGCCGAACTCTTGTTTTACTTGGGAATTGGCATCTTGATCGTTTCCTTTCTACTCATTTTTGTATTGCACCTGCACACCAAAGTGATTCCCAATGGCATTATTCTCGACGGCCTTTGGACCGCTCGTCGGGTAAAAATTGATTTGAACAGTATTGTTGAAGTCAAATTGGGTGCGCCCAGCCGTTACCGTTTGAGCCAACCCATCTACAACCTGCACCGCAAAGGAAGGATTCGTTTTTTCACCCGAGGGGATCAGGCTGTGCACCTGACCGACCGGGACGGGCTGGTTTACATCATCGGCAGCCAACGTGTAGAGGAATTGTTAAGGGTTGTGCAGGAACAAATTGAAGGCCAGAAATAAGCGTCTGATTCCCCGCTGAAATGAACCGAAAGCAAAGGAAGGAAGCCGATCAACTGTACTTGTTTTTAGCAGGGCTGTTTATCGCAGCTTTGGTGACCACCAACCTCATCGCCAGCAAATTTATTTCGCTCGACGTAGGCTTCTACACTTTTCGCATCTCTGCGGGTACCCTTCCCTATCCACTCACCTTCCTGATGACCGACCTGCTTTCGGAGTTTTATGGCCGAAAACGCACCAATCAAGTGGTCATGGTGGGGTTTTTCGCTTCTATTTTTGTGCTACTCACCTTGCTTGCCGCCGATTATTTCCCGGCCTTGGCGGAGTCGCCGGTAAGCGATGACGTATTTCATACCACTTTTGGGCAGTCGGGAAAAGTGATTTTTTCTTCGATGACGGCTTACCTGTTGGCCCAATTGGTAGACGTGCGCCTGTTCCACTTTTGGAAGGGATTAACCAAAGGCAAGATGCTTTGGGTCCGCAACAACGGCTCTACCATCCTCTCACAATTGGTTGACTCCACCCTGGTCGTCTTGGTGCTGTTCCTCGGCAGCGAGTCGTGGGATTTCATGCTGGGTCTCATTGGGCACCTTTGGTTGTTCAAAACCCTTTGGGCACTGATCGACACTCCGATCATCTATGCCCTGGTTTGGATAGTTCGCAGGCGTTTCAAGTTGGCACCGGGCCAGGAATTCAACTATTGACACCGGTTTTTTGCTTTGATTTCAGGAAAGGAGGTTGCTTCTATGTTGCTCAAGGCTAAGTTTTAGAAATGCAGCACAACAGAAATGCAGCATGAAAAACCAAATACACCTTTCAAAAAAGCGCCCCAAATATTCTTTTTAATGCATTTTGGTGTTAAAAAATTCTAAAACACCTCAATAGCTTTCCAAATCATCCTTTCACATTAATCGTCGTTGACGGGCATTTTTCAACTATTTTTGAGAGTAGGTTTTCGGAGTACCCATAACACCAACCACGTATGAATCCATTCTTTCGATCAAGTCTCAGCATTCTCTTGTTTTTTTTCGTGGCCAGCACCAGCGGCTACGGACAGATTTTCAATCCTGTGAAATGGAATTTCTGTCAAAATCAACTGGATGAACAGACGTATGAGTTGCACCTAACGGCTACCATCGCTCCCGGATGGCATTTGTATTCGATGAATGCCGGGGAAGGTCCGATACCCACTTCATTTGATTTCAACAATGTAAAGGGTGCCTCACTCAAAGGCAATGTAAGAGAACCCAAGCCCATTGAGCACTACGATCCGAACTTTGAATCGAACCTTCGCTACTTTGAGCATGAAGTTACGTTTATGCAAACGGTGGTGTTGGAAAATGAAGAGCCGGCCACGGTGGCAGGAGAATTGACCTTTATGGTGTGTACAGACTCTAATTGTTTGCCTCCGGAATATGTGGATTTCACTTACATGGTTCCTAATAAGGTGGATTGCAATGGCAAAGAGATAGCGGTTAGCTTTTCTCTTGAGCCCAATAACTCTCCAAACAATGATATTGCCTCCAAAACCGATCAGGGCGGTACGGTTGAGTTGACCACCGAACCAGCCGAAGGTGGAGAAGAGCCACAAAACAATGCCGAAGTAGACGAGGCTGCTGTTGCAGCTGCTGCTAAGATTAATGAAGAAAAAACTTCGCAAACCAGTTCCTCAGGTTCAAAAAACCAAGATTACACCAATACTGAAATTCTTGAAGCAGGTTGTGGAGATGAATTAGGAGGAGAAGCAGATAAATCCATCTGGGGAATTTTTATTGCCGGTATGCTTGGGGGACTATTGGCATTGCTCACACCGTGCGTTTTTCCGATGATTCCTTTAACGGTGAGCTTCTTTACCAAACAGAGCAAAACCAAAGCCAAAGGCATAACAAACGCAATAATTTACGCCCTATCAATTATCGGTATTTATGTTGGATTAGGTTTTTTGGTAACGGTTTCCTTGGGAGCAGATGCACTGAATGCTATGGCCAGTAACGTTTGGTTCAACCTCGCATTTTTCGTCATTTTCGTTGTCTTCGCTATGTCCTTTTTTGGAGCTTTCGAGATTACCCTGCCCAGTTCATGGGTAAGCAAGGCCGATACTGCTTCCGATAAAGGAGGTCTCATCGGTATCTTTTTCATGGCCTTTACCTTATCGTTGGTTTCTTTCTCCTGCACTGGTCCTATCATTGGGACCCTGCTTGTAGAGGCAGCCCGCGGAGGCAGTGCGGCTGGTCCATTAGCTGGAATGACAGGATTTTCCATGGCCTTAGCGCTCCCATTTGCCATGTTTGCGGCTTTTCCAGGATGGCTCAACTCACTGCCAAAATCTGGCGGTTGGCTCAATTCAGTGAAAGTTGTTCTTGGGTTTGTAGAATTAGCATTGGCGCTTAAATTTCTATCGGTAGTAGATCTTGCCTACCACTGGGAGTTTCTCACCCGTGAAATTTTCCTCTCTCTGTGGATTATCATTTTTGCTTTGTTGGGTCTTTACCTCATTGGTAAACTAAAATTCTCTCACGACAGTGACATGACCCATATCCCTGTTTTTAGGCTTGTAGTGGGCATTTTTGCCTTTGCTTTCGCCATTTATCTTATTCCTGGATTGTGGGGGGCACCGGTAAAGCTTATGTCTGGTATTGCACCTCCCAGCTTCTACAAAGAATGGATAGAACATGAAGGGGGAGCGCATTGCACTCACGGTATAGACTGTTTTCACGATTACGAAGCAGGGATGGCATTTGCCAAAAAGGAAGGAAAACCTGTTTTGATTGACTTCACCGGATGGTCCTGTGTAAACTGCAGAAAGATGGAAGATAACGTTTGGCCAGACCAACGTATTTTCTCTTATCTCGAAGAAGATTACGTCTTGATTTCGCTTTACGTTGACGACAAAGAGGAACTGCCCAAATCGCAACAATACGTTTCGGACTTTACCAACAAAAAGGTAAAAACAGTTGGCAACAAATGGAGTGAAATGCAAGCAAAACGATACGGTGCCAATTCTCAACCCTACTATGTGTTAGTAGATCACGAAGAAAACTTGTTGGCGAGTCCAAGATCATATACCCCTGAAATTGGTGAATATGCAACCTTCCTCGAAGCCGGCTTATGCCGTTTCAACAAACGACTTGCCGCCAAAAAAGAGGAGGCCAACAACGCCAAGGTAGCACAGCACCCTTAAGTCTCTTTTGACACAAGATTGTATGTTTGAAGGCTGAAACAAACCCTCCAAACATGAGCACCGATCGCATTTTAGCCCACTTTCAAGAAGCTCAAAGCGTTCTCAATGCCTTTGTGGCCGATGAGCAACAAATGGCCAATGTGGCACTTGCGGCCGAGCACATGGTCAATGCCATTCGCCAGGGCGGGAAAATCATTTCCTGTGGCAACGGAGGTTCCATGTCGGATGCCATGCATTTTGCCGAAGAACTGACCGGCCGCTACCGCGACAACCGGCCTTCGCTTCCGGCCATTGCCATTAGCGACCCTTCTTACCTCAGCTGTACGGCCAATGACTACGGGTACGAGCATGTATTTTCGCGCTTTGTCCAAGGCATGGGCCAACCAGGAGACGTGCTGCTGGCCATCAGCACCAGTGGCAATTCCGGCAACGTGATCAATGCTGCCGAAATGGCGAAAGCACAAGGCCTTGCGGTCATTGGGCTCACCGGGAAAACCGGCGGTAAGCTCGCTCCGCTGTGCGATGTGGAGATTCGGGCACCGCAATCCTCCTACGCCGATCGGGTACAGGAAATCCACATCAAAGTCATTCATGCGTTGATCGACTCTATTGAGGTAGGAGTGGCCTCTGCTTAGGAAAGAGCAGAAAATTTCCTAATTTCTACCTCCCCCCTTTTCTAAAATGTGCGCCTACCATGCTCGTAAAAACCTACGGCTGTGCCTTGTATGGCATTGATGCCCATTTGATTACGGTCGAAACAGATATTTCTGCCGGCATCAATTTCTCTTTAGTGGGGCTGCCCGACAGTGCAGTAAAAGAAAGCCAACACCGGATTGAAGCCGCTTTGAACAACAACGGTTACCGGATTCCCGGAAAAAAAATTACTATAAACATGGCTCCGGCCGATCTGCGCAAAGAAGGCTCGGCGTATGACCTCACCCTGGCCGCGGGCATTCTGGCCGCCTCCGGGCAAATTCAAACCGAAACGATCAACGACTACGTCATCATGGGCGAATTGTCACTCGATGGAGGCTTACAACCGTTGAAAGGAGTACTGTCCATTGCAGTCAGGGCCTGGGAAGAAGGATTCAAGGGCATCATTTTACCGGAGGCCAATGCCCAGGAAGCCGCTGTGGTGGAAGGCCTTAACGTATATGGTGCCCAAAACCTGGAACAGGTAGTGGAATTCTTACAAGCTCCACAAAGCATGGCCCCCACTCAAATTGACCCTGCCACCGAATTTGCCCAGGTCAGCAACTCCGATCTGTTGGACTTTGGTGATGTAAAGGGTCAAGAAGGCATCAAAAGGGCCCTCGAAATTGCTGCGGCTGGTGGACACAACGTGCTCTTGGTAGGGCCTCCAGGAGCGGGAAAGACCATGCTGGCCAAGCGCCTGCCTGGGATTCTACCGCCTATGGAATTGCCGGAAGCCTTGGAAACCACTAAAATTCATTCGGTTGCCGGAAAATTGAAACGTGGCCTGGTGACCGAACGGCCCTTTCGATCGCCCCACCATACCATCAGCGATGTGGCATTGGTAGGTGGCGGCACCAATCCACAACCAGGAGAAATATCCCTGGCCCACAATGGGGTGTTGTTTCTCGATGAGTTACCAGAATTCAAAAGGGCGGTGTTGGAAGTGATGCGGCAACCCCTCGAAGACCGACAGGTCTCCATTTCAAGGGCCCGCATTTCGGTTGATTTTCCGGCGAGTTTCATGTTGGTTGCCTCCATGAACCCTTGCCCTTGCGGTTTTTACAACCACCCTGAAAAGGATTGCATGTGCGCACCGGGAATTGTACAACGTTACCTCAACCGCATTTCGGGTCCCCTTCTCGACCGCATCGACCTGCACGTAGAAGTGACCCCGGTAAACTTTGACGAATTGTCTGACGAGCGGTCGGGAGAACCGAGTGCAACGATCCGTAAACGGGTGGTAGTAGCAAGAAAGGTACAAGCGCAGCGCTACCGGGAGCTAACTGGTACCTACGCCAACGCCCAAATTAGTTCCAAAGGACTTCGGCAATGGTGTCAACCCGATGCGGATGGATTGCAATTGCTCAAAATGGCCATGGAAAAACTCGGGCTCTCCGCCCGGGCGTATGACCGGATTTTGAAGGTAGCCCGAACCATTGCCGACCTGGACGGAAGCACTGCCGTGGAAAGCCGACATATTGGTGAAGCCATACAATACAGAACACTCGATCGGGCAAACTGGGCGGGATAAACTGATTTGTATCAGCAGATGATCATACGCTCCTCAGCCTTCGCCATACAAGTGAACGGTTAAAAGCGCATTGCATAAATTGATAAGGGGTGATAGGCACCAACTACACCTAACAAAGGTAGTATCAACTGCGCCATATCAACAATGGATATTTGAAACCGTAGCGTTTCGGGAAAACCTTTCTTTTCGGAAAGTGTTATCTTTGAGGCAATTAACCCCACATTAACCCTCATTTAATCAAGTAATATGAAAAAACAACTATGCGCTTATTTTGGCATTTCTGCACTGGCTGTACTGTCGCTCAATTTATCAGTACAGGCTCAGAACGCTGTGATGCCGCTTCAACCCAAAGGTGCGATTACGGTTGAAAATTCAGGATCGGTGACCTCTGGTCCAACGGTTCAAACTGCCCCGACTACTGGCGAACGGATGGTCACTTGCTCTGACAAAAACAATTTTGTGGACAATGCTGGTTCGGCCACTCAAGGTTTACAACTCGGTGGGGACGGACCCACCGGAGGATTTCGTGCCATTGCCATGCGCTTTCCTGACTTTACAGGTAGGGTAACCGGACTATATTTTGATGGTGAAAACATCGGAAGCAATGCCGGTGTAGTAGAGTTGGTAATTTGGAGTATCGACGGCAACGGAGAACCTGGAAATATTCTTTCCAACGGAACCAACGTGACCATCAACCAAAACCTACAGGAATGGGGAGGTCCGCTTGACTCTCCGGCCAACGTGAGCAACGGTTTTTTTGCCATGATTTGGTATACCGAAGGCAGCGCTGATTCAATGCTGATTGACATCAATCCCAACAATACCAACAGCAGCGAAGACCGGGTATTTGTTCGGGAATATGACGGCACCTACTTGTCGCTTCAAACTGATTTCGTCAATGGATTCCGCGACATTAAGGTGCGTCCGGTATTGGAATTTGACTACGAGGCGCAAGCCAGCAGCAACACCAACACCATTTGCGATGGCGATCAGGTAAGTTTTACTAACAATACGTCTCTGCCCGTTTGGTTCGACGATCCGATCTACAACAACGCCAGCGATGTGTATGAGTGGGATTTTAAGGATGGCAACACTTCCAATCAGGAAAACCCAACGCACACCTTTAATGGTATTGGTAGCGGCAACATCGATGTTACCCTGAAAGCCATTTTTGAAGGCTACAGCACCACTTGCTCCGATTCAGACATTGTTTCCCTTTCTGGCTCTCCGGGGCCCAATGCATTTTGGACGTATCAAACGGTAGGACTTTCTGCCGAATTTTTTGCTGCCTCCCTGAACGAGGATACTTATTCCTGGAACTTCGGCGATGGCAACACTTCCAACTCTCCCAATCCAATCAACAACTACGCGATGGCGGCTTTCTACACTGTGGAACTCACCACCACCAACAGTTGCGGCAACGATTTCAAAACTTTCAATATTCAGGTTTCGGATACGGCCAATTTTGGCAATGTGGGCATCGAAGACATTACCCAAGTATTGAGCATGAGTTTGTTTCCCAACCCGGCCAATAACCAACTTTCGGTTGAACTGGAATTGGACCGGACCACTCAGGTAACGATCAACGTTTACAACTCCATCGGTCAATTGGTGGAACAAAGCTATACGGGGCAAATGCGTCAAGACATTCTCTCGATTGATTTGACCAACTACGAAAAAGGAGTGTATTTCCTTCAGGTCATCACTCCGGAAAACAACTTTTCAAAGCCCTTTATCAAGAAATAATTCAACGCGAAAACGTGGAAAAAGGCTCCTTCGGGGGCCTTTTTTGTTGTCTCAAGCTTCGAAAGAGGCCAATAGGCTAATTTGATTAATTTTGCCCGACTTCAAGCACGTCCCAAATGGTAAACGGAAAAAAAGTAGTGGTGGTAATGCCCGCCTACAATGCGGAACAAACCCTGGAAACCACCTACCAGGAAATTCCTTTCGACATTGTTGATGAAGTAGTTCTGGTAGACGACCACAGCCGGGACGATACCGCGGCCCTGGCCCGCAAGATTGGTATCCAGCACGTGATCCGGCACGAGGAAAACCTGGGATATGGAGGCAACCAAAAATCGTGTTACAACAAAGCGCTTGAAATTGGGGCCGACATAGTGATTATGGTGCACCCCGACTACCAATACACGCCGAAGTTGATACCGTCTATGGCCTACCTCATTGCCAATGAGGTGTATCCAGTGGTACTGGGGTCACGCATTTTGGGCAAAGGTGCTTTAAAAGGTGGCATGCCATTGTACAAGTACATCGCCAACCGTTTCCTCACCTTGTTTCAAAACCTGCTGATGAATCAAAAGCTGTCGGAATACCACACCGGCTACCGGGCATTTTCGAAAGAGGTGCTGGAGCGCATCAACTACAATTTGAACAGCAACGACTTTGTGTTCGACAACCAAATGTTGGCCCAAATCGCCTATGCCCGTTATGAAATGGCAGAAATCACCTGCCCTACCAAATATTTCGACGAAGCTTCTTCCATCAACCTCAGCCGGAGTACTACATATGGCATTGGGGTGCTCGTTACCTCTTTGCGTTTCTTCCTGTGTCGGCTCGGATTGTCGAAATGGAAGATTCTAACCTGATTTACTGCCTGCCATGGGTGCCCGACTCGCCAAGCTTTTACGCGCGCAAGGCTGGTTTTTAGGAGCCACCCTCCTGTTTGTTCTTACCGGTATTTTGCTCTTGCAGCTCATGGGCCGTGATCCTTTGTTTATGGCCATCAACGGCTGGCATACGCCTTGGGCTGATCCTGTTTTCCAATACACCACCTGGCTGGGTGATGGTGTCTTTTTTGCTGTTGTGGTCGTTTTGTTAGGCTTTTACCGTTTTGGATTCGCCCTTCTTGCCGGGTTGAGTTTTGGATTGTCTTCGCTTTTGGCCCAACTGCTCAAAAAGCTGGTGTTTTCTGATGCCTTACGCCCGAAAGGATATTTTGACGATCTATCGGTGGTGCATTTTGTAGAAGGAGTGAGCGTGCATGCTCGAAATGCATTCCCATCGGGCCATACGACCACTGCTTTCAGTGTTTTCCTGGTGTTGGCCATCTTCCTCAATAAGCCTAAAGCAGGAGTCCTATTGGCGGTATTGGCCATGCTGGCCGGTTGGTCGCGCATCTATTTGGGGCAACATTTCCCGGAGGATGTGGTGGCCGGAGCCTCCCTTGGCACCCTAACCACCTTGCTGGTTTTCAGCACTTTGAATCCTGAAACCTGGGGAAAGTGGACCCGATTATCTTTTCGCACCCTGAAACAAAAAAGTCGGTAGGGATTGGCACAATTCCTGCTAAGTGGTGTTATAAGGTTGCAGAATAAAAATGAAGGATGCAACCCTGCAAAAGCAACCCACGTAGGTAATTTTGTATCTTCCTTTGACAAAACTTGCCGAGAGGCAAACTCAGGTTATGAAAAAACTGCTACTTGTTGGCTTTATGATAATTGGAACGTTGGTTGGAGCACAGGCTCAAACCACGTTGAATACAGCAGTTGATTTTACGGTTTACGACGTACAAAACAACGACCAACACACGCTCAACGAATATCTCACCGAAGGAAAGCACGTCATGCTTTTCTTTTTCTTCACCGATTGCTCTTCCTGTGTTGATGCTATTCCTGACTTAAGAGCTATTCACTACTTATACGGCTCTAACAATCATCAGGTAGCGATGTTGGCCATAGAAAACGGTCACAGCAATGCAGAAGTTGCGCAATTTGCTCAGCAACACAGTTTGCAATTTCCTGTCATCAGTGGAAACGATGGTGGTGGAAACCAAGTAACGGGTGACTACAACATCCTTACCCACCCTACCATGATTTTGATTGCCCCAGACAAGGAAGTGATATATCAGGATCTTCATCCCATTTCAGAAAGTTCAATTGTATCCGCGCTTTCCTTAAAAAACCTGTATCCCATATTTCCGGTAAGCAGCCAGGAATTAACGGTTACTGATCCTCAACTTACCCTCTTTCCCAATCCGGCCCATATTTCTGCCGATGTTCAATTCTACCTCAACGGCAACCAACAGGTAGAAATTGAATTGATGAATATATTGGGCTCACAGGTGCGTTCTTACGTTCCTAACAACACTCAATCCGGTTTGAACCAACTTACGCTGTCGGTTGCTGACTTACCGGAAGGGCACTATTTTCTTCGTCTTATCATTGATGGGCGAGAAAGCACAGTTTCTAAGCTGGTGATTACTCACTAAGCATTGCCTCCTCACTTCTTCCTGCAATTTTTTTGAAATTGCGTTTCTTTGCCTGGAATGGATACTTCAGGTGCATCTGATCTCGCGGCTACCCCAGGCCAAAGAGATTCGAAAATGAGTAAAGCGAATCAAGAATTTTGCTGTACCTACTGCAAGGCAAAATCAAGCACACCCCTCTATCCTACTTCTGATATTTTTGGACTGAACTACTACATGCACCGTTGCAAGGAATGCTCAGCAGTAGTCCTCCATCCTCCTCCTTCCATTGAAGAAATCATGGAATTGCCGTATGACGAAACCTATTACGGAGAAGGGGAAAAGAAATTTAGCCCGTTGATCGAAGCGGTATTGGATTACTTTCGCAGTAGCCGGGCACGCTTGCTCAACAAATACTTGAAGGGCTCAGGCCGCATTCTTGACATTGGTTGTGGCAACGGTATTTTTCTCGATTCGATGACCCACCAGGGTGATTATGAAATCTATGGAATCGAATTGGATGGTGAATCAGCCCGTAGAGCCGCTCAAGTGCCGAACATTCATTTACAGATTGGTCCCCTTTCCTGGGAAGATTACCCTGAAAACCATTTTGATGCTATCACTTTGTTTCATGTGTTCGAGCACCTCACCGAGCCCAGAGAAACGTTGGAGATCATGGAGCGCATCCTAAAACCAGACGGTACCCTCATTTTGTCTTTTCCCAACATCGACAGCTGGCAAAGCCGGTGGTTCAAAGGCAATTGGTTTCACCTGGACCCGCCTCGGCACTTGTTCTTTTTCACTCCTAAGGATTTTAAGCGTGAAATGAACGGCCTTGGATTCGAGGTCGTCAAAGAGAAGCACTTCAATGTGGAGTACAACCCTTATGGCATTCAACAGAGTTTGCTCAACTATGTAGTACCCAAGCGGGATGTTCTTTACGAACACCTCAAAGGGAACAAGGGATACACCAAAGGAATTTCTTCTACCAGCCTGTTTTTACAAAATGTCTTTTTCAAACTTTCCTACCCGATCTTCACCGGGTTGGACGTGGGCAACATTCTGATGCGCAAAGGCGCTACCGTAGAATTTGTATTGAAGCGCAAGCGTTGAATCAGGAGCCTTAACGGCCACCGTGACACTGCTTGTACTTCTTACCACTACCACAAGGACAGGGATCGTTGCGTCCTATCTTTTTCTCTACCCTTACCGGCTGTGGCTTTTGACGTTCTTGTGGCGCTTGCGGCAATCCATTTTGTGGCATTTGCTCCTGAGCTCCCGCAGCGGCAGCAGCTACCTGAGCCGGACGGCTCTCCTGAGTGCGCGGCACATTGCGCCTCACCGGTGCACTTTCCTGCACTGCCGTATTACCAGAACTTGGCAAATCTGCCCGGATGAGGAATGAAACGGTATCTTGATTCAACTTTTCACGCATCTGGCTGAACAACTCAAACGACTCTAACTTGTAAACCAGCAATGGGTCTTTCTGCTCGTAAACCGCATTTTGAACCGATTGCCGCAGGTCATCCATGTCGCGCAGGTGCTGTTTCCAAAACAAATCGATCATGACGAGGTTAACGGCTTTTTCCAAACCGCGCACTACTTCACGACCGTGGGAGTTGTAAGCTTTCTTAAGATCAGCCCGTACATCCAATCCACGACGACCGTCGGTGAATGGAACGCGTACCCATTCTAAAGAAGAATCACCGTTTTCAACAACGTCTTTCAGTACCGGATAAGCTACTTCGGCGATGCGCTTGGATTTTCGCCCGTATTGAGAGGAAACGGCATCATATACCTTTTGACTCACCTCTTCCTCGCTGAGGTTCATGAATTCTTCTTCGGTCACCGGACTTTCAATGGCCAGGTTACGAATCAGTTCCATTTCGAAGTAAGAGAAATCCCTGGAAGCCAAACCGTCAGCTACCACTGCATCGGCCACACCTGAAAAGGCGGAGGCAATCTCGATGCCCATTCTTTCGCCAAAGAGTGCATTCCTGCGTTTTCTGTAGACGACTTCGCGTTGTGAGTTCATCACATCGTCGTATTCCAGCAGCCGCTTCCGAATACCAAAGTTGTTTTCTTCCACCTTGCGCTGCGCCCGCTCAATGGATTTGGTAATCATGCTGTGCTGAATCTCTTCACCTTCCTGCAGGCCTAAGCGGTCCATGATCCGAGCGATGCGTTCGGAACCAAAGAGGCGCATGAGATCATCTTCGAGGGAAACGAAAAACTGAGAAGATCCCGGATCTCCCTGACGACCCGCACGGCCGCGCAACTGACGGTCTACCCGTCGAGAATCGTGGCGTTCTGTACCAATAATGGCCAAACCACCCGAATCTTTCACGCCGGGGCCGAGTTTGATGTCTGTTCCCCGACCCGCCATGTTGGTAGCGATGGTCACCGCTTTCGGATAACCGGCTTCAGCTACTACTTCGGCCTCGCGTTGGTGCAACTTGGCGTTGAGTACGTTGTGTTTGATGCTGCGTAAGTTGAGCACCCGCGACAGCAATTCCGAAACCTCTACCGACGTAGTACCCACCAGCACCGGTCGGTAGGCTTCCCTCAACTTGACGATCTCGTCAATTACTGCGTTGTATTTTTCCCGCTTGGTTTTGTATACCAGGTCTTCTTCGTCTTTCCGGGCAATGGGCCGGTTGGTAGGAATCACTACCACATCCAGCTTGTAGATTTCCCAAAACTCGCCCGATTCCGTTTCCGCTGTACCCGTCATCCCAGACAGTTTGTTGTACATCCGGAAGTAGTTCTGCAAAGTGATGGTGGCATACGTTTGAGTAGCAGCCTCAATCTTCACATTCTCTTTCGCTTCAATGGCCTGGTGCAAGCCATCGCTGTACCGGCGTCCGTCCATGATCCTACCGGTTTGCTCATCAACGATTTTCACCTTGTTGTCCATCACCACATATTCCACGTCTTTTTCAAACAGGGTGTAGGCTTTCAACAACTGCCGCACGGTGTGAACACGTTCCGACTTTTCGGTGTAGGCTGCGATCAAGGTTTCTTTTTCCTTGGCCAACTCTTCAACAGGCAGGCCACGCTTTTCCAGTACGTCCATCTCCACACCGAGGTCCGGCAACACAAAGAGGTTGGGATCTTCATTGGAACCGGCCAGCATTTCCTGGCCTTTATCGGTCAACTCAATGGAGTTTTGCTTCTCATCGATCACAAAGAAGAGATCATCATCTACTTTGTGCATTTCCTTACCTTGATCCTGCAGGTAGAAGTTTTCAGTACGCTGAAGCGTGGTTTTTACGCCTTCCTCATTGAGGTATTTGATCAACGCTTTGTACTTCGGCAAACCTCTGAAGGCGCGGAACAGGTACAAGGCTCCTTCTTTGCGTTTCTTTTCCAGCTCTTTCCGATCGGAGATATCGTCTTCAGATAAGTTGATCTGCTTTTTGGCATCAGCCATCAACGTGTTGATCAGGTTGCGCTGTGCCTGCACCAGGCGCTCGATCTTAGGTTTGATCTCGTTGAACTCGTGCCGATCTCCTTTTGGAGTGGGGCCAGAGATAATTAACGGGGTCCGGGCATCATCGATCAACACCGAATCGACCTCATCCACAATGGCATAGTTGTGCTTGATCTGCACCAGCTCATCGGGATCTTGCGCTCCGTTATCGCGCAGGTAATCGAAACCAAACTCATTGTTGGTTCCGTAAGTAATGTCTGCTTTGTAAGCTTTCCGGCGTTCCTCTGAGTTAGGCCGGTGTTTGTCGATGCAATCCACCGTAAGTCCATGAAACTGAAAAATGGGGGCCATCCATTCGCTGTCCCGTTTGGCCAGGTAATCGTTTACGGTGACTACGTGTACTCCTCGTCCAGGTAGAGCATTGAGGTAAACCGGCAAGGTCGCCACGAGGGTTTTTCCTTCACCGGTAGCCATCTCAGCAATTTTCCCCTGGTGCAACACCATACCTCCAATGAGCTGCACGTCATAATGCAACATGGCCCAGGTTATGGGCGTTCCGGCAGCCAACCAAGTATTACTCCAAGTGGCATTATCTCCCTCAATGGTCACGTGATCGCGGCTAGCGGCCAAATCGCGGTCCATTTCGGTAGCGGTAACGCTAAGGGTCTCGTTTTCTTTAAACCGACGTGCGGTTTCTTTCACTACTGCAAAAGCCTGCGGCAGAATGTCTTCCAACACCTCCTCAATCTTCTTGGTAATGGACTCTTCGAGCTTGTCTACCTTTTCGTAAATGTCTTCCCGCGCTTCAATGTCGAGGTCAGGGTTGTCTTCTACCTCGGCTTTTAGCTGATTAACCTGGGCTTTTTCTTCTTTAATGTGCTCGCTAATCTGCTTTTTGAAGCCCAGCGTTTTGTCGCGCAACTGATCGTTGGAAAGCGATTGCAAGGCGGCAAAAGCTTCGTTGATGGCATCCACTCTCGGGTAGAGGGCTTTAACATCCTTTTCCGACTTGTTGCCGACAATATTTTTAATGACTTTGGAGATGGTCCCAAACATGAGAAATGAGGTCTATATCGGGTTTACGTTCTGTTCGTATCGTGTTGGCCCATTGATCAAAGTACGTTCCGTTGATGGTTTTCCGCCAAAACTGTCAGTCGGAAAGGTGGGAATACTTTGCAACAGCTACTAAATACGGGCCTTTGCATCAGCAATGACAGTTTGTCACGCTATCCTCTAAAAAGGACCGCAAGGAAACAAAAATAACGGAATTTATGGAGAGTTGAGCCCCGTTTGCGCGAGCAAAAGACCAGCAAACCGATAGAAAGCAAAAGCCCTTCACTCGGAAGTGAAGGGCTTGTCAAATAAGTTTTGTTTCACCCAACAGGGCTAATACTCATCTTCGTTAAAAAAGAAGTCTTCTTTGGTGGGATAATCTGGCCAAATGTCTTCAATGCTTTCGTACAATTCCCCTTCGTCTTCGATCTCCTGAAGGTTTTCTACAACTTCCAGAGGGGCACCCGTACGAATTGCAAAGTCAATCAGTTCGTCCTTAGCTGCCGGCCATGGCGCATCTTCCAAATAAGAAGCAAGTTCTAAGGTCCAATACATAGCTTACAATTCTTTTCGTTCAGACCGCAAAAATAGATTCTAATTTCACAATAACAACCCAAATTTATCGAAGGCCGTCACTTTATTTTAACTCTTTGTTTTACAGCTACTTAAACACCCAAATCAAGGATTAGGGTTCCAAGGTATCTCCTCAGCCTTCGTATCTTGGGTGAGCTTTCGCGACAAAACAAACAGATAATCCGACAGTCGGTTGAGGTACTGAAGGATCAATGGATCAACGGTTGTCTCCTCGTCTAAACGAATCACACTGCGTTCTGCTCTTCGGCAGATGCAACGTGCCACATGACAAAAAGAAACAGATGGATGACCTCCGGGCAACACAAAAGAACGTAGCGGGGGAAGTTCCCGGTCGATACGGTCCATCGCATCTTCCAAATTTTGAATGTCATTGGTTTGAACCTCGGGCAACTTCATCCGGGCGGTCTCCGGGTCGGAAGCCAGGTGAGATCCAATGGTGAACAAGCGGTCCTGGATTTCCAGAATCAATGCAGTTTCATCGGGGTCGGCGGTATGATCGCGCAAAACTCCCATCCAGGAATTCAATTCATCGACCGTACCGTAGGATTCGATGCGAACATGATCTTTTCGCACTCGGGTTCCACCAATCAATGAGGTTTCACCCTGATCACCTTTTTTGGTATAAACTTTCATTCGTTGCCTTTAGTATGATCTTGAATCAAATCTAACTGAGGAACCACGATTTCCTCATTTTGTTCATCGGTTTCTACTTCTCCATCTCGCAGTCGAATAATTCGGTGCGCATGCCGGGCAATATCTTCTTCGTGCGTTACCAGAATAATGGTGTTGCCGTTGGTATGAATGTCTGAGAAGAGCCGCATAATTTCATACGAGGTTTTGGTATCGAGGTTGCCTGTAGGCTCATCGGCGAGAATAATAGAAGGATTATTGACCAAGGCTCGGGCCACCGCTACCCTTTGGCGCTGACCACCCGACAGTTCGTTGGGCTTGTGGTCTACCCGATCGGACAAGCCCACCTGATCGAGCACTTCTAGTGCGCGTCTGTGGCGGTCATCTTTCGACATGCCGGCATACACCAAAGGCAAAGCCACATTGTCGAGGGCTGAATACCGCGGCAACAGGTTGAAAGTTTGAAATACGAAGCCAATCTCACGGTTGCGAATATTGGCCAGGTCGTCATCAGAAAGGCGGCTCACATCGGTACCGTTGAGCCAATATTCTCCTTTGGTGGGCGTATCCAGGCATCCTAAAATGTTCATCAAGGTAGATTTACCGGAACCGGAAGGGCCCATAAGAGCCACGTATTCGTTGCGGTTGATGCCCAGGGTGACCGTCCGCAAAGCACGTACCAGCTGGGTACCCACCTGATATTCCCGCGCCAGGGACTTCACATGAATAATTTCTTCACTCATAGTGACAAAAATAGGAAAATAGCGTCCCCAACTTTTCCTCACTTAACGTGTTTTAACAGTTCAAGAATGGGCGTAAAAAGTGAGGAAGGCGGAACCAAATTATGCTCCTACCTTTGTCTCCTCTTTCCAAAAGCAATGGGAAATTCAAAAGAATTGAATTGGCTGACCCTCGCGGTTTTGGCTTTCGTATGGGGCAGTTCCTTCATATTGATGGAGAAGGGCCTGGAAACCTTCGACAGTTTTGAAGTAGGCGCTTTGCGGGTTTTCCTGGCCTTTTTAGTCTTGTCGCCAGTCGCGCTGCTCCACCTGAAGGAAATTCCACGCAAGGCCATTGGGCCCTTGTTGGTGGTGGGTTTGTGTGGCAATGGCATCCCGGCTTTTTTGTTTACCACGGCACAAACCCAAATTGCCAGCAGTTTCGCCGGAATGCTCAATTCTTTGGTGCCCCTGTTTGCCCTGCTCATCGGAGTGCTCTTTTTGGCCAAGCGCGCCAAAATAAAAGCATGGTTAGGAGTATTGCTCGGGTTGGTGGGTGCCATCGTGCTCTTTATTAGCAAAGGAACCGAAGACCTCTTTGCCAATGGATTTTATGGACTTTTAGTGGTTTTGGCCACGATTTGCTACGCCGTAAGTGTCAATGTAATTCACCATTACCTGGCCGACATGCGATCTATTGTGATTACGGCAGTGGCCTTGCTGATGGTAGGCCCCATAAGTGGTGTATACTTGTTGTTTACCGACATCGGGACCGACATTACCACCAAACCAGAGGGCTGGAACAGTGTGATGTACATTGCATTCTTGGGCATCTTCGGTACAGCAGCTGCGGTCGCGCTCTTCAATTGGCTCATCAAGCGCACCTCCGTACTTTTTGCCACTTCGGTCACTTATTTGATTCCGATAGTGGCCATTTTTTGGGGATTCCTTGCCGATGAAGACATCGGCTACGGTCAGTTGCAAGGATTGGCGCTGATCCTGGGCGGGGTTTACCTCACCAACACCGATTAGTGGGCGAATCGCCCCAAAGGCCTGCATTTCAAGCGCAAAACGTTTTTATTCCCTGGAAATTTCTGTACTTTTGCCTCCCCAATTTTTTAAACTGGGATATAACGATTAATTAAACTGCACCAACATGTATGCAATCGTAGAGATAGCAGGGCAGCAATTCAAAGTGCAAAAAGACCAACGTTTGTACGTTCACCGTTTGGCGACTGAAGTGGGTAAAAAAGTGGAATTCAACCACGTTTTGCTCATCGACGACAATGGTAAAGTAAGCGTTGGCGCCCCGGCTGTAGACGGTGCCATGGTTACCGCAAAAGTGGTAGAGCACCTCAAAGACGACAAAGTGATCGTCTTCAAGAAAAAACGGCGGAAAGGTTACAAAGTCAAAAACGGACACCGTCAGGCTTTGACGGCCATCGAAATTGACTCGATCGTAGCCAAAGGCACCAAGTCTTCCAAACCAGCTGCTAAAAAGGCTGCTCCCAAAAAAGAGGAGGCTCCTAAGAAAGAAGCAGCTCCTAAGAAGGAGGAAGCGCCCAAAGCGAAGGCTGCTCCTAAAAAGGAAGAAACTCCTAAGAAAGAGGAAGCTCCCAAAGCAGAGGAAGCTCCAAAGGTAGAAGCCGCTCCGGCTCCCGAGGCTCCGGCCAAAGAAGAAGCCCCGAAAGCAAAAAAGGCTCCAGCCAAGGAAGAAGCTCCGAAAGCAGACGCTAAGGAAGCTGCTCCAGAAGCAGAAGCTCCGGCGAAAGAGGCTGACGCCAACGAGGAAGAAACCAACAAAGAATCCTGATTCCAACCAGATAATACTTAACCAACCATGGCACACAAAAAAGGAGCCGGTAGTTCGAGAAACGGACGCGAGTCGGAAAGTAAACGACTTGGAACCAAAATTTACGGTGGCCAAGGTGCTAAAGCTGGCAATATCATTGTTCGTCAGCGCGGTACCAAACACCACCCCGGTGATAATGTAGGCATTGGCAAAGATCATACGCTTTTTGCATTGATCGATGGAACGGTGGCCTTCACCCGCAAACGCAACAACAAATCCTACGTCTCGGTCATTCCCTTTGAAGGCGAATAACCAGGTAAGGAACTAACTCATAGAAAAATCCCGATCTTGGTCGGGATTTTTTTTTACCCCAATGGCCGTATGCGGCCTGCCATTCGATTCAGTATTTTTATCCCTCTATATATCTTCTGATCCATTATGTTGGAGATCTCCTACATCCGGGAAAACAAAGAACACGTTATCGAGCGCCTGGCCCACCGGGGCTTCGACGGGCGTGAGGTGATTGAAAAAATTGCTACCGCCGACGAAAACCGTCGGAAAGTACAAACTACGCTCGACCGCAACCTGGCGGAAGCCAATCAAATGGCCCGTAAAATCGGTGAGTTGTTTAAGTCGGGACAAAAAGACGAAGCCAATGCCCTCCGTGCGCAAACCGGTGAGTTGAAAGAATCGAACCGTCAGTTGGAAAGTGAAATGCACGCTTATGAGCAAGAGCTCAAAGAGTTGCTGTACCATGTACCCAACTTGCCGCACCAATTGGTGCCTACGGGAAAAACGGCCGAAGAAAACGAACTGTTGAAAGGGGGTGGCGAAATGCCTCAATTGGGGCAAGATGCACTACCGCATTGGGAATTGGCCCAAAAATACCAGCTTATCGACTTTGAACTAGGCGTAAAAATTTCAGGAGCCGGTTTTCCGGTTTACACGGGACAAGGTGCCCGCCTGCAACGCGCTTTGATCAACTTTTTTCTCGATCAAGCCCGGGATGCGGGTTACCGCGAAATTCAACCACCGCTGGTCATCAATGAGGCATCAGGATATGGCACTGGCCAATTGCCCGACAAAGAGGGGCAGATGTATCACCTGGAACGGGACGACCTCTACCTCATTCCTACGGCCGAAGTGCCCATCACCAACCTGTTTCGCGATGAGCGCCTGAGCCACAAAGAATTTCCGGTGAAACTCACCGGCTACACACCTTGCTTCCGGCGAGAAGCAGGATCTTACGGCCGTGACGTGCGGGGCCTTAACCGCCTCCATCAATTTGATAAGGTAGAAATCGTACAGGTGGCCCACCCAGATGCTTCTTATGGCATTCTGGATGAAATGGTGGAATATGTGAAGTCGCTGCTCGATCAATTGGAGCTGCCTTATCGGGTAGCCCGCTTGTGTAGCGGAGACCTCGGTTTCACTGCCGCCCTGACTTACGACATGGAAGTTTTTTCGGCCGCACAACAAAAATGGTTGGAAGTAAGTTCTATTTCCAATTTTGAGACATTTCAGGCCAACCGCCTCAAATTGCGTTTCAAAGACGAGCACGGCAAATCCAAATTGGCACACACTTTGAACGGAAGTGCGCTCGCACTGCCGCGCATTGTGGCCGCGCTGTTGGAAAACAACCAAACTGAACAAGGCATCCGCATTCCGAAAGCACTGGTACCCTACACCGGCTTCGAGTGGATCAACTGATAGAAGATGAGAACCGTAACCCTGTTTTTTTTAGCTGTAGGGCTGCTTTTTCAAACGGCCTGTAACAACGCCATGACGGATGAGCGCCAAACCGAGTTGGATTACCTTAGGGCGGAACTAAAAACGATCGAAGCCTCCCTGAAGGAACTGCAAGGGCAAAAGGTGGATTCACTGATCAACCTCAGTGGAAAAGCCATGAACGTGGTACAGGATTACTATAGCGATTCGGTTTCACACCCGAAAGATACTTTGGGATACCGCCAAATGCTGACCCTTTCGGATTTCCGTTCGGCCTACAAGTCGATGAAAAAATGGAAAGACAATTACAAAGACCGAATGGCTGACGTTCAACTGCGATACCAGCAATTGGATAATTTAGAGCAAGACCTGCAAAACGGCGTCATCAATGATGAGGGCTACGGAGTTGGTCTTTCCTCTGAAACGGCGGCCATTAAAACCATTCGACAAGAAGTGGAGTCTTTAATTGAATGGAAAGAAAAAGCTACCTCCCGCTACCATCGGCATCGGGCTAAGGTGGACACCATCCTTCAGAACATTGAATATAAACTCAATTCGTACAATAGCTAATGCTTCGCTTTATTGTCCTCGGTTTTGGTTTGATGGGCCTGCTTTTGTGGGCTACTCCAGCAATGGCACAACCTTCGACCGACGAGCAACTGGCGGCCCATTACTTTCAAAACGGTGAGTTTGACAAAGCGGCACTCTACTACCAAAAGTTGTACGACCGCAGTCCTACCGACCTTTACTATCAATACTATTTGAAAAGCCTTTACGAGTTGGAGGACCTGAAAGGGGTGCAGAAACTCATCAAGCGGCAAATCAAAACCTATCCCGACAACGGGGTATACCTGGTGGATTACGGCAACCTTTACACCTTACAAGAAGAGGAGTCGAAAGCCAAGCAACAGTATGAAAAGGCCATTAAAAACCTGCAACCCAACCGGACCTCGGTTACCTTACTGGCACGGGCTTTTTTGAGTGCCGGTCATCCAAACTATGCGTTGCGCACCTATGAAGAGGCCGAGCGCAAATCGCGCGGAAGTCAGGTGTTCAATTTTGAGAAGGCCGAGGTTTACGGAGAAATGGGCAACTACGATTCGATGATCGAGGAGTACCTCAACATGCTCTCCATCAACGAAAATTACTTACAGAGCATTCAAAACGTGCTCAACCGCAATCTGGCATTTGATAACGGCAGCCCACAGAGCACGGCGTTGAAAGAGCAATTGCTTCGCAAAATTCAAAAGAACCCCGGGCAACCGGTGTTTGCTGAAATGCTGATTTGGTTGTACCTGCAACAGAAAAACTACACCGGGGCCCTCATTCAGGCCAAAGCCTTGGACCGGCGAATGAACGAAGGAGGCCGCCGATTGATGAGCCTCGCTCAAATGACCGAATCGATTGGCAACTACGATGTGGCCATCAAATCGTATGAGTACGTGATGGAGCGCGGTCCGCGTGGTCCTTATTATGTAGAAGCCAGTATTTCCCGCTTGCGGGCACTCAAAGAAAAAATTACCACGACTTCCCGTTACACGGAGGAAGACTTGAACAAACTCGAAACGAGTTATTACACTTCGCTGGAAGAATTGGGGCGTACCCCCAACACGGTTTCCTTGTTGAAAGACCTGGCACACCTCGAAGCCTATTTTCTTAACAAGCCCGATACTGCCGTTGCTATTCTTTTCGATGCCATTCAAATACCACGCATCCGGCCCAACGACCTGGCGGAATGCAAATTGGAATTGGGTGATATTTTGGTGGCTCAAGGGGAAATTTGGGACGCTTCGCTCTACTACTCCCAAGTAGAAAAAGCGTATAAGTACGACCGTATCGGAGAGCAAGCTAAATTTCGCAATGCCCGAATTTCGTACTACACGGGCGATTTTGGCTGGGCCAAAGCCCAGCTGGACGTTTTGAAAGGTTCTACTTCCAAGCTGATTGCCAACGATGCCTTGGACCTCTCGCTGCTGATCACCGACAACACGGGCTGGGACTCTACGGATGTCATGTTGAAGATGTTTGCCCGGGCCGATCTCTTGTTTTTTCAAAATAAAAGTGCCCGTTCTTTAGAAATTTTAGACTCCTTAGATGCCCTCTACCCAAGCCATCCCATTACTGACGAAGTGCTTTTTCAGCGCTATAAAATCAGCATGAAAAAGCGCAACTACGAAGAGGCACTGACCTACCTGGAGAAAATCTACACGGCTTTCGGACAAGAAATTTTGGGTGACGATGCGGTGTTTCTTACCGCTCAACTGTACCAATACTACCTGGAAGATGCTCCTAAAGCCATGGAATGGTACGAAAAAGTGTTGCTGGAATACTCGGCCAGCTTGTATGTGGTAGAGGCCCGCAAACAATTCCGCTACTTGCGGGGCGACACCTTGGTGCCCGGCGGGGAACCGGCAAAACCCTAACTTTGCCCAAAGGGCTTTCATGATTATTTACAACGTTACGGTCAAGATTGACAATGCCGTCCACGACGACTGGGTGCGCTGGATGAAGGAGGTACACATTCCGGATGTGATGAAAACCGGTTACTTTTTGGAAAACCGGATGATGCGCGTGCTGATAGAAGACCCTGAAGGGGTGAACTATGCCATCCAATACACCTGCGCCAACATGGAAGACCTCGACGAGTATCAACAGAAAGAGGCCGCGCGTTTGCAAAAAGATCACACGGAGCGCTACAAGGACAAATTTGTGGCTTTCCGCACCCTACTGGAAATCGTTTAAACTCCACCCTAAAGCGCATGCGGCATCCGGTTCGAGCGAAAAAACACCTGGGGCAACACTTCCTCAACGATGAGCACATTGCGTTTCAAATTACCGAAGCGCTTACCGGAAACGGCTACACCCAAGCATTGGAAATTGGACCTGGGACTGGCGTGTTGAGCCAGTTTTTGCTGGACCGGCAAGACCTGAAAATGACTTTGATGGATCTCGACCGGGAGTCGCTCGAGTTCTTGCACGAACATTATCCGGAGCATCGGGAGCGCATTCTGTACGGTGATTTTTTGAAGGAAGACCTGCGCCCCTGGCTACAGGAACCATTGGCCATCGTGGGCAATTTTCCGTACAATATTTCTTCGCAAATTCTCTTTCGGGTATTTGATCTAAGGGCCCACATTCCCGAAGTGGTAGGCATGTTTCAAAAGGAAGTAGCCGAGCGGATTGCTTCGCCTCCCGGCAACAAAAGCTATGGCATACTCAGTGTGCTGTTGCAGGCTTTCTACGACATCGAATACCTCTTTTCGGTGGATGAAGATCGCTTTACACCCCCTCCCAAGGTAAAATCGGGTGTGATTCGGCTTCGACGGAATACCGTACAGGAATTGGATTGTCCGGTGAAAAGCTTTGTGCAAGTGGTGAAGATGGCCTTTAACCAACGCCGAAAAACGTTGCGCAATGCCCTGAAAGCATTGATTTCGGTCAAGGCCGACCCTACACATGAATTGCTTTCTAAACGGGCCGAGCAACTAACGGTAGCACAATTCGTCACGCTCACCAATTGGATCTTTTCGGAGGACTAAGCTTTCTGCATTTTCATTTTGTTAAACAATTGTCTTCTTGTCTTTAGGAAGGCAGCCCTCTATCGTAAGTGATACTTCCGAAAGGTCCCGGAAAGCTAAAAAAAGGCCATTCCTTGTCACCAAAAGGGCCAGCAATGGGCAGACACCCGATCAGGACGTCTGAAAAGAAATGCTATTTTTGCCCGTCCTCATTCTATTCTCAATCGTGAATTCAGCGGAACCATGCCCTTCGAACTTACCAGAACGTATATCGAGGAGCTTCGTACGGCCATTAAGGAGTCGGACGAAGATTGGTTGATTCGCGAAGCCGGGGAACTCCACTCTGCTGATATTGCCGAAATTTTTGATGAGCTCAACCTAACGGAAGCGCAATTCGTTTTTCGACTGCTCGAAAAAGAAAAGGCTTCTGACGTGATCGTGGCCCTGGAAGAAGATGTGCGGGATAAATTTCTGGACAGCCTTTCTTCGCAGGAGATTGCCGAAAATGTAATCGAAAGCCTTGAGTCGGATGATGCCGCCGACATGATCGGTGAATTACCTGACGAGAAGCAAGACGAGGTGATCTCGATGCTGGAAGACCTGGAACAGGCCAGCGACATTGTAGACCTGCTCAACTACGAGGAGGGCACTGCCGGGGCCTTGATGGCCAAAGAGTTGATCGCCGTGCAAGAAGATTGGAACGTGCTGACCTGCGCCAAGGAAATGCGGAGGCAGGGCGAAGACATCGATTTCGTGTATACGGTTTATGTGGTAGACAGTGCTGAAAAATTGATCGGCACCTTGTCGGTGAAGAAGCTGCTCATCACCCCTACTCAGGTAAAAGTGCGCAGCCTCTACAAACCCAGCGTGATTTCGGTGCAAACTTCTACTCCGCAAGAGGAAGTGGCCAACATTATGGAGAAATACGACCTCGTTGTGTTGCCGGTGGTGGATCAACTTGGTCGATTGGTGGGGCGCATCACCATCGACGATGTAGTGGATGTGATCAAGGAAGAGGCGGACAAGGATTACCAGATGGCCTCGGGGATTACACAAGACGTGGAGTCCACCGACTCGATTTGGGTACTGAGCCGCGCCCGGCTTCCGTGGCTGCTGATTGGTTTGGCAGGCGGAATTTTTGGCGCCCGTGTGATCGGCGTTTACGAACAAGACATTCAACTGCACCCGGAAATGGCCTACTTCATTCCTTTGATTGCGGCCATGGGTGGCAACGTAGGGGTGCAGTCTTCGGCCATCATTGTGCAAGGCCTGGCCAACAATACGCTTGGCTTGGAGGGCATGTTTTCCAAGCTGGCCAAAGAGTTTGGAGTGGCGCTACTCAACGGTTTGGTGTGTAGCATCCTCATCCTGGGCTACAACTTGCTTTTCAGCGATTCACTCAACCTGAGCCTCACGGTGAGCATCGCACTGTTGTCGGTCATCATTGTGGCGGGGCTTTTCGGCACCTTTGTTCCACTGGCGCTGGACCGTTACAAAATCGACCCCGCCTTGGCCACCGGCCCTTTCATCACCACGATGAACGACATCCTTGGGCTTTTCATTTATTTCTGGATCGGCCGCCTGATGTATTTGGCGGTGTAGTGTAACTTCTGGTTGGTGGGAGGTTATGTGAGCAAAACTGCTCTCGTGATCCGACTTGCTTTGTTGTTCCTTGGTCTTCTCTACCCCACGTTTAGCTGGAGTCAAAATGTTTTGCTGCGTGGCACTGCGTCTCAAATGCCGCCCGTCCCTTCCATTGTTGGAGTACTGCACTTTCTCAACAAACCTATGGCGGGTTTAAAAGTTGTGGCCAAACACGAAGGCATTGCCATCGATTCCACTATCACTGATCCATGGGGATATTTTTGGTTACCACTTCCCGCCGAAGGCACTTACACGATTCAGGCGATTGAAAAAAGAAAGTTTCCCAACTACGGGCTGCATGCAGAAACCATTCAAACCTCTGGCGTTTCTGAAGCACCAACTCAATTTATTCGACCTGCATCAGAGCGGTGCATTGTACTTGCCCCTTACTTGATTCAATTCGATTTTGGAGATTCCCTTACCAGGCTAAGTGGTGAGAATATGATCGGTGAGGCCCACAGCAAAGTTCTCATGAGCATGGCAAGGCGCATGGACAGGCACCCCAATCTGGTATTTCACGTGCGATCTTACTACTCAAAAGCATCGGAAGATCTTTCTATGTCTCAATCAAGAATCAATTGGTTGTTGTTTTGGTTGGATCGCTTAGGAATTTGTGAACAACGTATTCAAGTAGAACACCATCACTTAGAAAGCAGAACCCATCCGGCCTGGACGACAGCAAGCCCTCATTTGCTTTTTTTCTGGGACTACTCTGATTTAGCTACTACATCCTCCTGTATAGGAAGTTCTTACGTATCGCCAAGCGTTCAGCCTGTCTTTCCTGTTTTTCGCTACCTGGCTAACTCTCGAGACTACGCGCTTTCCTTTTGCCAGTCTCACTTGGATAAAATCCATCCGACATCGGTGGAGTTAGAGTTAGCCATTGATTCGTTGGCTGAGGTCTTACTGCAACACCCGACTGCAAGCCTCCGGATTACGGGCCATTGTGCGACCAATGAAGCTCCAGACCTAAGCTGGGTACGCGCTGCGGACGTTGCCCAATTATTTATCAATCGAGGGGTAAGCATGGAGCAATTGAACATCGTGGGCCGCGAAGGTTCAGACCCGATAATCCCGAATTGGAAGTTGGCTCAATTGTCAAACCCTGCGGCTCAATCTTTGGGGCACGCACAAAACCGACGGGTTACTTTGCTTCTGGCACTAGCTCGTGCGGTCCATTGACTGCTTCTGTGAAAGCGCTACCTTCGTTCGATACCATGTCGAAGTACCACTGTTTTCATACCCTTATCCTGTTCCTCCTGCTTTGGGGCTGCAATTCCAAATCTGCGTTACCTCCACTGCAACAGGTAGCCGACCTGCCCGGCACTGAAATGGTTAGCAGCATGGACCAACCGGTGGATTGGTCGAAAAACCAATTGTATTGTGTCAGCCTCGACTATGCCTGGGAGGCAGTTCGTAAGGCACTTGAAGGAGATGCGGTGGTGGATGAGCGCGATGAAGCCCTTTGGCGGCTCCACCATTCGCCCAACCCGGAAGGGGTGTTGGCTCCCGATGAAATTGACGTTTCGGCCCGGGTGCAATTCAAAGCGGTGAGTGCGGTGGCCAGGTTTGAAAAACAATTGCCTTTTTCCCGGCCATTTGAGGCCAATACATCCAATTTGAATTTTGCGGGCACACCCGTGCAACATTTCGGCACCTGGGGGAATGCCCAAGGTTTTGACGAGCGGGTATCGATTGCTTACTATGGAAGTGAACATCAATTTGCCGTGCGCCTGCTGCCCGCTGAGGAAAACCACGAGATTTGGCTGCTGGCGATGGAACAGCCTTTGGGAAATTCGCTGCAAACCTGCTGGGAAAAGAGCATGATACACATGCTGATCAATTACAGTCCGGATGAACAACCGGCAGAAGAGCTTTGGCGCTACGAATTTTTAGAAAACGACCGCTTGCAAATTCCTATGATAGCCTTTCAGTTGATGCACGACTATCCCGAAATGATTGGTAAAAACATCAACGTGCTGCCGCAATCGTATCAAGTACTGGCGGTATCGCAACGCGTGGGGTTGGTATTAAATGAGTCCGGAGCTACTGTGAGATCTGAATCGGAAGTGGCGGTTGCCTCCGAAGCTGTTGAAGCCGCCCCACCACCCAAGGCCATGATTTTCGATCGCCCGTTTCTATTGGCGCTTAAGCGCAAAGATGTTGCTCGCCCCTATTTGCTGGCCTGGGTGGCCAACTCGGAGTGGATGGTGGCCATGGATTAGAAATTTCGATAGCTTTATTCCCATGGAAATCCGTCCCTACCAAGCATCGGACCATGCCGGTTGCATGGTCCTGTTCGAAAGCAACTTGCCCGACTATTTCGATGCCTCGGAAGGCAAGATGTTCGATTCCTGGCTAAGTGCCCAAGATGAAGGCCATCCCGCACGCGACAATTCTGCTCAGGACCACTATTATGTGATGGAAAAAGCAGGGGCATTGGTGGCTTGTGCCGGTTTCTACCTCCATACCGACCGCCAACGCTGTTCGTTTGCCTGGGGGATGGTGCGCAACGATTTGTTGAAGCAAGGCTTGGGAACGGAGATGGCCCGATTTCGCATCAAAGCCATTGAAACCCTCTATCCGGAAGCTGCAATTCGCTTGGAGACTGCGCAATACACTTACCGCTTTTATGAACGTATGGGTTTTGAGGTGGAAAGCTTCACGCCCAAGTATTATGGCCCTAACTTCGACCGCTATGAAATGAGGCGACCGGGTAAAAAAGGCTTGTGAACAGAAAAATCTTGACCGGATTTTCATTCTCAAACTTTCCTTTTGATCACCGGTAATCATTTTTTGTCAACTATAAATTCCGATCACCGCCCGGATGCCTAACTTTCCTTTTTCGAACCTCAAACCTTAATGATGGAAAAGCGTACCAAAGAAAACCCCTGGAAATTGAAGACGCCTCCCCTCTCTTCGGATTATGAAATGTATCTGGACGAGAAAGACGGACGAGAGATCATCGTATGCGTAGTGGGCAAAACGGTTTTGCACTACGATGCCCGTGCCATTGACGACTTGCACGCCATGCTCAAGGCGCACGGCGATTGGATGTTGCTCGGAAGCAAAGATGAAAAGGTGGCGACCAAAGAAGGCACTGTAGAACACTGGGCTCGGTCGGAAGATAACCCCATTGGTGGCTGGTACGGTTTGAAGAAAAATTTCCGCGGGCGCTTTGCCATGTACATGCCGCCCTTGATGGAAGCCCTAGGCCTGGCCGAAGTGGAACACAACAAGCGCAACAACCGGATGCGGGCGATCTAATCGGAAGGCTTTTGGACTGCCAAGGCGGGTTGACATGTTAAATATCGAGCAAACATGTCTAATTTGACATTAGATTTAACATTTTTCACATGAAGCTCAAACATCCGCCTACTACCGATCATTCGGATTATCCGGAAATCCTGGAGGATTACCTCGGTGGAAATCATGTTGCTTTTCTTGAAAAGGCCAATGATCGGTATTTCTATTGGGACGAATTCAAACGTCAGCCACAACTGCCCTATGATGATCCGAAGAAAGCCTGGGCGTTGTTGAAATTGTACCGGAAAGGTCAAAGCAAAGTATTTTCCTTTGGCAGAGAGGCTTTTTCTTATTGCGAAACCGCCTTTCTTCAAAAATCGCTTCACGACTTGGACCGCCAATTTCCGGAAGATTTTGGCGTGGGAAAGCAGGTGGCCAATAGCGCGCTGCAAGTGGAGGATGAAGCGATTGCCAGTTCGCAGGTGGCTGTAGACATGTTGCAATCCGGGAGAAAGCCGAAAAATGAATCGGAGCAGATGATCTTCAACAATTCCAAAGCGATGCATTTTATGGTGGAAGCGGCAAACCGCCCCTTGGACCGCGCACTGCTGTTGGAGCTGCATAAAATCCTCATTGCCGAGACTTCCGCCTCTACCTTCGCCGGCCAGCTAAGGCAAGGTGAAGTGTATGTACTCGATCATACGGATGGCGAAATGGCCCACATTCCGCCCGATTTTAAGGCGATTTATAGTTGGGTGGACGATCTGTGTAGCTTTGCAAATTCAGAGTGCCCATTCTTGCACCCCATTGTCAAGGCCTCTATGCTGCATTTCATGGTGGGCTATATTCACCCCTTCGCTGATGGAAATGGGCGTACGGCCCGGGCCTTGTTTTATTGGTTCCTTATCCGTCACCGCTACTCCGCCATTCAATTCATCTCGTTGTCAAGGATTATTCAGCGTGCACGTGTGCAATACGACAAAGCTTTTTTGAAAACTGAGTTGGATGGTAAGGACCTTACCTACTTCATCTATCATTCGTTGAAATGCCTCCGATTGGGCTTTGAGCACCGGCAAAAGGTGCAACAGCAGCAAAAAGAGCAAAGGAATCAATCGGCAATTATTGCATTTCAACTGATGCAAAAGGGGTTCAACAAAAGACAAGGAACGCTTATTGGGGCGCTTTACACTCAAGTGTACAAAAGTGTCAACATCTCGGCTTATGCAGACCTGCATCAGGTGGTGCGGCAAACCGCTCGCAAAGATTTGGATGAACTGACCAAATCAGGCTTGATTCAGGCCTTCAAGTCTGGACGGGAAATGCATTTTCGGCTCACCACAACAAAAAGTGTGGACGCGTTTTTAGCATGAGCTTTATCTAAAGTCTTTCTTATTTTCACGTCTTGTAATTTTACTATCCCCCAGCCATGCGCACCCTTCTCCTGCTCTGCTTCGTAGGCATTGCTCTCAGTTTTACCTTCCCCGCCGATTGCAACCCATCCAAGGTATACGCCAACAAAAAACAAACCCAATGGGACGACCGGTTCTCCACCTACGAGAAAATTTCCGGAGTTCCCAAGTTCAAAGGCGGTGATAAAAGTTTGGAAACCTTTCTACGGAAAAACCTGGTGCTCTCTAAGGAGGCCCAGAACAATATCTTCAACCTCAACTATCAATTTACCGTTACCTGTGAAGGCAAAGTGGTCGATGCCCGGCAAATCGGAGATGCTAAGATGAATTCCTGGACCAATTTCAAAGAAGCCATCCAAAAGACAGAAGGCTTGTGGCAACCTGCCAAACACCAAGGGGAAGCAGTGAACTGTGTTTACTTTGGCAAGCTTTTCATCAAGGGTTCTTAAGCTAACCTATCCATTCCGCACACTCAATCTCATGGAAAACCTCCTCACGACGGCCATTACCGCGGTCATCCTCCTGCTGCTTTTTGCCCTATTCCAACGCCTGTGGCCAGTCAAGCCAGAAGCCGTCAACACCTTTCAGCCTTTAGCGGCATTGAAAAAAAGTACCTAAAGTTCGACCTGCTCTCGATCGTCGGAATCTTTGGCGTCACCGCCATTTTTAGCTTCATTTTCCAGCAAATCTATCCCCTCTTTTTTGCCATAAAACAAGCATTTTTAGAAAATGTGATTTTTTGGATTCCTCCTGAAAATGATGCCATCCTATTGCTCTCCCTGTTTGGTGGGATGATTCTCTCGGTTCCCCTCTTGCTCAAGTTTACCCAATACCTGCTACAGTCAGACTGGGAGGAATACATCGCTTATTCCAATCGGCGATATGGCTTTGACTATTTGCGGGCGCTTCGATTTGTCTTACTCTCCCTAATCGTACTGTTGGGCATTGGCAACCTGTTGGTACTTGATGCCTATTCGGCCTTTGGCGAAAAGACCATCACCATCAACCCTTTTCTTAGCCTTGGCGAAACGGAATATTCGTACACCGAAGTGCAAACCCTGAAAGAGGTTCAGGTCATTGCCGCACCCAACGGCGACCTCCGGCTCGACCCACACTTTATCATTGAGTTTTCCGATGGAACCACCTGGAGCTCCCGATACAATGGACTGGGTGACCACGAAGACGACCGAGAAATAATGGAACTCGTAGTGGAAAAAACACAATTAGAATTGCAGCAACTCGAAATTGACCTTTAGGTCAACTGGTGCACCAAACTGCTGGTTACTGCTTGGTCCCTCCCACCTCGAAAAACGGACGCGTTTGCACTTTCAGAACGAACGGCTTCCGTAGCTTCTTCCTACCTTTCGCCAAAATCCGATGCGTATGTCTGCTCCCAAAGTGCTGTTTATTGACGAGGTACACCCCAGCTTGCCCGACCGCCTGGAAAGCTTGGGCTACGAAAACGTATTCGGCATGGCCTGGAACCGCCAGGAAGTGCTTGAAGCGTTGCCCAATTATACTGGTGCCGTCATCCGCAGCCGTTTTCGTTTCGACCGGGAGTTGGTAGACGCGGGAAATCAATTGCGCTTCATTGCCCGACCGGGATCGGGCCTGGAAAACATTGAAGTGGCCTACGCCGAAAGCAAGGGCATTCGCGTATTCAACTCTCCCGAAGGCAACCGCGATGCGGTGGGCGAACAGGCCATGGCCATGTTGCTGGCCCTGTTCAACAACACCATTCGGGCCGACCGTGAAGTGCGCCAGGGCCTGTGGCAACGCGAAGCCAACCGGGGCATTGAGCTCAAAGGAAAAACTGTAGGCATTGTAGGCTACGGACACATGGGTGGCGCTTTTGCCCGTCGACTATCCGGCTTCGGGGTCAAGGTATTGGCCTACGACAAATACAAAACCGGATTTTCGGATGCCTGGGCCACCGAGAGCAGCATGGAACAACTGCATGCCGAAGCCGACATACTTAGCTTTCACCTACCGCTGACCGACGAAACCCGAGGGTTGGCAACCGAAAACTACTTCGATGCTTTTGCCCAACCGGTGTACCTTATCAATACCGCGCGCGGCCCGATTTTGCCCATCGCCGATTTGGTGAAATGCCTCCACAAAGGCAGTGTGGCCGGTGCTTGCCTCGATGTGCTCGAATTTGAAAGTACATCGTTTGAAAACCTGAGTAAAGAAGGCTTTCCGCCCGCTTTTCAAGAACTGGTAGCAAGCGACCAGGTCATTTTGGCTCCACACATCGCAGGCTGGACGCACGCATCCTATCAAAAAATGTCAGCGTTTCTGGCCAATAAAATTGAAGTGCTGGGCCGCAATTAGGCGCTTTCGTCCTGCATGAGCAAGCGCACGGTTGTTCGGGTGCGCTGTTCCAACAATACTTTTTTACCAATGGTAACCCGCTCCATGGTGGCCTGATCGTAGTGCCGGATGGTGACCAATTCCAAGGCTTCGTTGTAGCGCACCGCATAATCGGCCTTCAGGGCCTCAATCAATTCTTGCAGCTGCTCCTGCTCACCGTCTACACTCACCGAAAAACTGATGGCCGAGTTCTGCATGGTGTTGATGGTAGTGCCAAAGCGGTTGAACGTTTCGAAAATGTCGCGCAAGTTGTGTTCTACGATGAACGAGAAATCGCGCGGTGCAATCGAAATCAGGGTTTGGTTCATCTTAAAAATGAACGAAGGAATCAGGCTATCCGAGTCGGTGCGCTGATCGATGAGGGTGCCTTCTGCTTCAGGATCGACAAAGGAGCGCACCCGCAGCGGTATGCCTTGATTTTGTAGCGGCTTGATGGTTTTCGGGTGAATGACCGTGGCTCCGTAATAGGCCAATTCAATGGCTTCTTTGTAAGAAATGTGGTTGAGCTTTTCGGTTTCGTCGAAGTATTTGGGATCGGCATTCAGCATGCCGGGTACGTCTTTCCAAATGGTAACCTCTTTGGCGTCCAACAAATAGGCAAAGATGGCCGCAGTGTAATCCGACCCTTCCCGGCCCAGGGTGGTGGAAAAATTTTCTGATGTGCCTCCCACAAAACCCTGACTAATGGTGATGCCACCATTGCTGGCCTCGGTGAAATTGGGCTTGAGAAAACGGTCGACCAATTGACGACTCATGTCCCAGTCTACCTGTGCTTTGCGGTAAGTATTGTCGGTGCGCAAGACGTCCCGCACATCTACCCAACGATTTTCTACTCCTACAGATTTCAAATAATGGCTGACGATTTTGGTAGAAAGGGTTTCGCCCACCGATACCATCTGATCGTATTCAAAGTCGAACGACCGCTGGGGTTCGTCTTCAATCACCCATTCGATCTCGACCAACGCGTTGTTCACATCGGTGTACACCGGATGATTCTTCGACTCGAAGAGTTCTTCCAAAATGGCCATGTGGTAGGCCCGTAATTTATTCAGATGGCCTTCGGTTTGCCCATCGCGATCGAAATACGACCGGGTAAGCAATTCGAGCGCATTGGTGGTTTTGCCCATCGCCGATACCACCACCGCGATGTTTTCGCCTTCGAAACGTTTCAGAATCTCACCCACGTTGCGCACGGCGGCTGCATCTTTCACAGAAGCGCCTCCAAACTTGAATACTTTCATCGCTTAGCTTTCAAAATTTTGCAATTGATCGTACACCAACTTACCGTTGATCCATTCAGGATCGAGGTTAGAATGGTATTTTTCATAAAATCGAATGGCCGGGGTATTCCAATCCAACACTTGCCACTCCATCCGGCGAACCTGGCGCTTTTTGCTTTCGCGGATCACGGCTTCAAAAAGCAAAGACCCCAGGCCTTTGCCCCGGAAAGATTCGCGCACCACAATATCTTCTAAAAACAGGCACTTGCCTTTCCAGGTAGAGTATTTCGTGTAGTAGAGCGCAATGCCTACCACTTCTCCGTCGGCTTCGGCTACAAAAAAGTCGAACACCTTATCGGGACCAAAACCATCGCGCTCGAGTTCTTCAACGGTGACCTCTACCTGGTCTCCGGCTTTTTCATACACGGCAAGCTCTTGAATGAGTTGAAGCGCTGCCGGAAGGTCGGCCGGCGTACCGGTTCGTAAAGCCATGTTCATAGGGCTGGAAATTATGGTGCGCAAAGGTAAACATTGTGTCTCGGCGGAGCCTCAATTGCATGGGAGCCGCTTTAGAAAAAAGGCGATATTTGTTGCTGAATCCTAAAGTGTTCCTTTTTAGATGAGTCGTGTTACTACCCTTGCAGAATTTATAGTTGAAAAGCAAACCGACTTCCCCTATGCACAAGGGGAGCTCTCTCGCCTGCTGACTGCTATCCGCCTCGCGGCAAAAATTGTGAACCGCGAAGTCAACAAAGCTGGTTTGGTAGACATTCTTGGCGCTGTTGGCGGAGAAAACGTACAGGGCGAAGAACAGCAAAAGCTGGATGTATTTGCCAATGAGCGGTTCATCAATGCCTTGGAAAATCAAGGTGTGGTGTGTGGCGTGGCTTCCGAAGAAAACGAAGATTTCATTCCGTTTCACAGTGACATGGCCCAGCAAAGCAAATACGTGGTGGCCATGGATCCCTTGGACGGATCGAGCAACATTGATGTGAACGTTTCGATCGGAACCATTTTTTCCATATTCCGGCGGGTTACCGATCACGGTCCGGCCCAACTGGAAGATTTTCTACAAAAAGGACTGGAGCAAGTAGCTGCCGGATACGTCATCTACGGTTCCTCCACCATGCTGGTGTATTCTACCGGCAACGGTGTCAACGGCTTCACACTCGATTCCAGCATTGGCGTCTTTTGTTTGTCGCACCCGAAAATGCGCATCCCGGAAACGGGCAAGATTTACTCCATCAACGAGGGCAACTACGTGCATTTCCCGCAAGGGGTAAAAGAGTACCTCAAATACTGCCAAGACCATGACCCGGCCACTAACCGGCCCTACACGGCCCGCTACATCGGATCGCTGGTGGCTGACTTTCACCGCAACCTCATCAAAGGCGGCATCTACATTTACCCGGGTACTACCAAAAACCCGAACGGTAAGTTGCGCTTGCTCTACGAATGCGATCCACTCGCTTTTTTGATTGAACAAGCCGGCGGCCGGGCTTCTAATGGATTTAAAAGAATCATGGAACTCGATGCTACCGAGCTGCACCAACGTACACCCATGTTCATCGGTTCTACCAAGATGGTAGAAGAAGCCGAAGCCTTCATGGCTAAATACCAGGAAGTACCCGCCCGGAGTTAAACCAAAGCTCTTTTGGGTTGTTGCCTTGGAACTTGTTTGTCCTACCTACGTTGTTCTAAGCTGTGAAGATTGACGAAATAAAAACCCTGTTCGGTAAAGACGAAGGCACCGAATGCATCAACGATTGGCTACAAACCCTTGAGAAAGCACGCATTCACTTAGTTGGTCTTCGTGGTTCGGCAGAACCGCTGATTGCCTCGCAGGTAGTGCCGACCACCAAAGGGGTGCACGTGTTTGTGCTCACAGAAAAAGAGGAAGCGGCATATTTTTTAAATGATCTGGAAACCCTGTTGCCAGAAAATCGAGCGGTTTTCTTTCCTACTTCTTCACGCGTTCCCTACCAAAAAAGCCGTACCGACAGTACCAATGCGCTGCTGCGGGCCGAAACCCTGGAAGCCATTGGCCGCGAAAGCGAGTTCATGGCGGTGGTGACTTACCCCGAGGCCTTGTCGGAAAAGGTGGTGACGCAGAAACACCTGAAGAGCAACACCCTGATCATCAACAACGGGGACAAGCTTTCACTGGATTTCCTCAACGAACTGCTCTTTGAATACGAATTTGAACGGGTAGACTTTGTGATCAATCCCGGACAGTTTTCCATCCGTGGTGGCATTGTAGACATTTATTCGTTTGCCAACGATCACCCTTACCGGGTAGAACTGTTTGGCGATGAAGTGGATTCGTTGCGGACTTTTGATCCCGCTACGCAACTCTCGGTGAAAGACCACGGCCGCATTACCATTGTGCCCAACGTGCAGGAGAAGCTTCGGCGAGAGGCGCGGGAATCGTTTTTCGAGTTTTTACCGGAAGACAGCACGGTGTGGGTGCGCAACCTTCCACTTACGGTGGATAAAGTAGAGGCGGAATTTGAACTGGCTCAAAAGGGCTTCGATCAACTGGAAGACGAAGGTGCAACGGTGCAACTGCCGCCAGAAGAGTTGTATTGTGGTGGCTCGGAGACCCGTGCACACCTAGAACGCCACGCGGTACTGGAAACCGGCAGTTCGGCCACAATGCCCGACCACGACCGGGTGGAATTTGATCAGGCACCGCAACCGCAGTTTCGCAAAAACTTTGAACTGCTGGCAAAAAACCTGAACAAGAATGCCGTAAATGGCATTAAAAATATCATCGCAGCTACCAATTCGAAACAGATTGAACGGCTGTACCACATTTATGAAGACCTGCAACTGAAGGTTAATTTTACGCCGGTGTTGTTTCCCTTGCACGAGGGTTTTGTAGACAAGCGCCAGAAAATTGCCCTCTACACCGACCACCAGATTTTAGAACGTTTTCAGCGCTTTCGCTTGAAAGACGGCTTTCGCGAAAAGCAGAAGGCCATTACTTTAAAAGAACTCACCGACCTGCAACCGGGCGATTACGTGACCCACATCGACCACGGAGTGGGACAGTTTGCGGGCCTGCAAAAGCTGGAAAACAACGGCAAAGAACAAGAGGTGATCCGGCTGGTGTACCGGGACAACGATATTTTATTCGTTAGCATCCATTCGTTGCACCGCATTTCCAAGTTTGTGGGCAAGGAGGGTACTTCGCCCAAGATCAATAAGCTCGGCTCCAATGCCTGGGCCAACCTGAAACAGAAGACCAAAAAGAAGGTCAAGGAAATTGCCTATGACCTCATTCAGCTCTACGCCAAGCGCAAGGCACAGCAAGGGTTTGCTTTTGCCCCAGACACCTATTTACAGCACGAATTAGAGGCTTCGTTCATTTACGAAGACACGCCCGACCAACTCACCTCCACCGGAGCAGTGAAGAAAGACATGGAGCAAAATACGCCCATGGACCGCCTGGTATGTGGCGATGTAGGTTTTGGAAAAACGGAGATTGCGATTCGGGCGGCTTTCAAAGCGGTGACGGACAGCAAGCAAGTGGCGGTTTTGGTGCCGACCACCATTTTGGCCTTGCAGCATTATAAGACGTTTCAAAAACGACTGAGCGAGTTTCCGTGCAACATTGATTACATCAATCGGTTTAAAACGACCAAAGAACAAAAGGAAACCCTGAGAAAACTGGCGGAAGGAGAACTGGACATCGTGATCGGCACGCACCGCCTGGTAGGCAAAGATGTGAAGTTCAAAGACCTCGGCCTGATGATCATCGACGAGGAACAGAAGTTTGGGGTAGCTGTGAAAGACAAACTGAAAACCATTAAGGTGAATGTGGACACACTTACCTTGACGGCCACTCCGATTCCGAGAACGCTGCAATTTAGCTTGATGGGTGCGCGCGACTTGAGCATCATCAACACGCCACCGCCCAACCGACAACCGGTGGAAACCCAGTTACACGTGTTCAATGAGGAGGTGATTCGCGATGCCATTCACTATGAGTTGAGCCGCTCGGGCCAAGCCTTCTTTGTACACAACCGCGTGCAAAACATCGGTGAGGTGGCGGCCATGATCAAGCGATTGGTACCCGGTGCGCGGGTAGCTACCGCCCACGGGCAAATGGATGGCAAGGAGCTGGAAGAGATCATGATGGGTTTCATTGAGCAGGAATACGATGTGTTGGTGGCTACCACTATCATTGAATCAGGGCTCGATATTTCCAATGCCAATACCATTATCATCAACCAGGCGCACAATTTTGGGTTGAGCGACTTGCACCAAATGCGAGGCCGCGTAGGCCGGTCGAACAAAAAAGCATTTTGTTATCTGCTGGCACCTCCGCTTTCTACGGTGAGCAACGAGAGCCGCCGGCGGTTGCAAGCCATCGAGCAGTTTTCAGACCTGGGCAGTGGTTTCAACATTGCCATGCGCGACCTCGATATTCGTGGTGCGGGCAACTTGTTGGGGGGCGAACAAAGTGGTTTCATTTCGGAAATCGGTTTCGACATGTACCACAAAATTTTAGAGGAGGCAGTACACGAACTCAAGGAAGAGAAGTTTGCCGATTTGTTTCCGGAAGAGCAGGAGGAGCACCAGTTTGTGAAGGATTGCCAGTTGGAAACCGACCTGGAGATCATGATTCCCGACGACTACATCAACAACATTACCGAGCGTTTGAGCTTGTATCAAAAGTTGGCCCAGGTAGACAACGAACGTGACCTGGAACGCTTCCACGATGAACTGACCGATCGTTTTGGTCCGGTTCCAGAGGTGACCTCGCGCTTGATAGAAACCCTTAAACTGCGCTGGATTGCGCGCGACATCGGTTTCGAAAAACTGGTATTGAAGCGCCAACGGCTCATTGGCTACTTTGTGCAAAACCCGGAGTCGCCCTATTACCAGTCGCCAGCCTTTGGCCGGGTGTTGAATTTCATAAAAAACAATCCGAACAAGGCCACCATGAAAGAGAAGAACAACAAGCTTACGCTCTCTTTCGACAATGTACGATCGATCAATCAGGCACTCAAGCACTTGAGACTGGTTACCGGGGAGCTTGCCACCGCTTGATCTGATTTTTAGCTTTTCAATATTCTTTTGGTTTTATTTCATTTTATGTGGCAACATTTTGGCGCATGGACAGTCTTATTGTTGGATTCCCCAGCATCCAGTTCATCACCACAAACTAACCACCCATGGAATCTCTCTTTGACGTTTGGAGTCGCTGTAAAGCCCCCCTGCAGCGCTATTTGATCGACAACCTACAAAACGAGGAATTGGCGCAAACTTTTCAGGAGGAATTATTGATTCAATCTTACCTTTATTTGAAGAAGGACAACGATCCACGCTATCGAGAGGCATTTCTCTACCGCATGGCCAACGTGATGTTGGAACACTACCGCAACGAAAAAGCCGCCTAATCAAAGGATTTGCATCACTATGCCTGCCAAGATAAGGTAGCGCAGTCCTTTCCCTACCAACATCCACACCGAAACCGGTCCGAGCGGACTTTTGGCCAGGCCCAAGGCCAAAGCAATGGGATCGCCTATGATGGGCATCCAACAAAGCACCGCAAACCAGGAACCGAACCGTTGTACGGCCCTTTGCCACTTTTGCGTCTTTTCAGGAGCGATGCGTAACCAGCGGGTTATCCACTCCCATTTTCCAAGCCAACCCAACAGGTAGGTACTCATGCCGCCCAGCCAATTGCCTGCGGTAGCCAATAAAATACACCATACCGGATCGGCACCGCCAAGCAACAAGCCGGAGAACACCGCCTCTGAGCCCAGGGGCAAAACGGTTGCCGCCAGAAAGGAGGCTACAAAAAGCCCCCAATAACCCAACTCCAAGTGCGCTTCCATAGGGGTCAAAATAAGGTATATTTGCCCGAACCCTTGAAGCATGCACCCGAGCCCTTCCAAAAAACGGTTTTCTTTTCGTTGGTGGTTTTTCTTCGCCGGTATAGTGGCACTGCTGACGTTGGTTTATCCGCTAGACGGTTTTTTCACTATGGTTGGCCTGTTATTTTGGGCCGGTATTTTCGGACTTCCGGTGTTGGTCTTTCAAGCCCTGGTGCAGATTTTCAACAAAAGCGGCTGGAGTACACGCAGTCTCTTTGGCCTACTGACACCTTTGATAGCCTGGGCTTGTTTGGCGTGGTCTACCTGGGTAGAGCCTTACCAATTGCAAGTGAACGAGCTCACCCTTGAAGTGCCCCATCTCAACCGGGAAGTGCGCTTGCTGCACATCAGCGACATCCAATCCGACCACATCGACGGCTACGAGGAAGAGGTATTCAGGCAAATTCAAGCGCTTCAAGCCGATTTATTGATCCATACGGGTGATCTGGTACAGGTGCCCGGTGGCGACAAAGACCGCAAAGAATTGAAGGCGCTGGCCGCTTTGTTTGTTCCTATTCAACCGCCCCTTGGTAAATTTCACGTGCCCGGCGATACCGATCCGGGTACTCCAATTGAAGATTTCGACCAATGGTCGGGGGTAACTACTTTGAAAAATGGGGAAGCGGTAATTGAAAAAGAAGGCGTACGCCTGGCAGTATTGGGCTTGAGCCTGGCCAGCAGCCGCCAAGGCTACCGCAGTGGCATTGCCGAATGGTTGGAGCGCCAGCCGAAAGGTTCGCTTACCGTGGTGGCAGGTCACGCTCCTGATTATGCGATCACTGCTGCCGACCTTCCTGCCGATTTGCTACTGGCTGGCCACACCCATGGTGGCCAGGTGCGATTGCCTTTCATTGGTCCTCTACTCACCCTAAGCAAGGTGCCCAAAGATTGGGCCCGGGGGTATACGCAATTGGCCAATACGCACCTGCACGTATCAGCGGGCATTGGCGCAGAACACGAACCTTGGCTACCGGCCATCCGCTTCAACTGTCCGCCGGAGATTACCCTCATCCATTTGGTACCAAAATCCTAACGGCTGGCTCCTTTCATCCAAGCGGCAATGCGTAAATTTCGGGTGTGAAACCGGCTTTTCTCCTATCTCTCCTATTACCGCTTGCCCTAACCAGCTGTATGCCAGAGGTTTCCGACTCATCTGAAGGTGGAACTAAAGCTCCTGCTACCCCTTCTCCCGATTCGGCAGAAGCACCAATGGCACCTTTTCAAGAAGATCCACGGGTGTGGGACCAAAGTAAGTTTCCGCCAGGGCTGGGTGCCCCTCCAAGAATTGACGAAGACCGCAGGTTCGATGTGTCCTCTGGAACGATCACCTACACCCTTTCAGGAGTAGATTTAGGTACAGAAACCTTGTACTTTAAAGATTTTGGCGTGTATGAAGCGCATCATTTTCAGATGGCCAACGAAGTAAGGCCACAAATCGAGATCATGACACCAGATTGGATCTATCATTCCAATCCACTGGGCAAGGCGCCCAATTCGGTTTGGGAAAGTGCCAACATGGAAGGTCCACTGCACCTCGGTTGGCTCAGCCGGTCGACACTCATTAGTGGTGGCATGCGCCTGGTGGGCTACGAAGAATTGCTCGGGCACAGTTGCAAAGTGTGGGAAGAACCGGGCTCAGGCACCAAAACCTGGACCTGGCGCTACCTGGTGCTGCGTTCGGAAATTCCGGTGAAAGGTGGCAAGCGCATCAAAGTGGCCACCTCGGTTGAAGTAGGTACCAAAGTAGACGACAAATGGTTTCAAATTCCGGAAACCCCACCTCCTCCCCCGCCCGAAAAACTGCGCGGATTGATGGATCGCCTCAATACGCAACCTTAAAAGGGATGGCAACTTCTACCGTAGCTTCTTTAGGATCACACACATTTTAATACCTTTACCGCCGTTTTGGGTGCAACTTATTCTACGCCCATTCGTAGACGGTCTTACCAAATTGTTGCCTGTTCAGATGAATTTCCAGATTTCGTTTTGGATTCCTGCCCTTTTTTGTGGTTTACTCTTGTGTGCTAGCTGCAACCGGGAGGAAACCAAATTCGGTTGTACCGATCCCAATGCTTTGAACTACGATCCCGAGGCGGATCAGGAGGATGGCAGTTGTACCTACCCCGATTTCGAACAAATGGTGTGGGACGATGGGATTCCCGGAGCCTGGGATGGCAATTCGTTTGTACACGGTATTTTGATCGATGGCTGCCACGGCACGATCGACACGGCCCAGGCCGGTGGAAAATTGTCTATTGCCCTTTTGCAAGCTGCCAATGGTCAGTTTGGTATGACGGCCAGTATTGCCAATCGCCGGGAGGTAGAAAGGTTTCAGGGTGGTTTCTTAAAATTTGATGCTTTGGTGCCCACTGGAAGCGTAGTCACCGACATTGATTTATTTATTCATGGCACCTGGTGCCCACAATCCAATTGTGGGGTGATTTGCCGCAGCGACTTTTTGACGGTGGCTACCGCTACCCTCAATGATTCAGTCTTTTCGACCATTACTGTCCCACTTTCCGATTTTGGTGGTGCTTCTTACCGCGACATGGACATTGTGTTTGGGTGTACCCAAACCGTGCAAGGGGGCAACGATACGGTGGTGTTCATCAACAACATTCGCTGGACTTCCAACCCTTAATTTCTTACCCAGCGCAACTTTACGCGTACATTCCCTTGTGGTAAAAGTCAGGTACTTTTACGCTTGTACGGGCCGCCGGAGCAATGCATTTTTGTACTGTTTCCATTCCCGAAATCAGAACAAGATTCTGAGACTCTGTTTCTGATTTTCTTCTTCCCATGCCAACGGTTACCGCACCTTCCGGAAAACCGTTCTCCCTCCTTCCCTAAGAAGCAACCGAAGGTATTTAGATTCTTCATGCGGGTGAAGAATCCTTCCCAAGGCCGCCCAATCAGGCGGCCTTTCTTTTTTTGTGGATTAGACTTGAAAATGGGCTCTTACTTTCTTAAATAGCCCATTTACCTTATCTTCCCGGTGATCATGAAAACCCTTCGCCTGATCTTCCGTCGATTACTACAAACAGGCCTTTTCGGCCTGTTGTTTTTGTTGGTGCTCGAATGGGCCTACCGCCAGCAGTGGATGGACTTCTACACCAACGAGTTTCATTTTCTCAATCCCGTGGAAGTGCGCGAGGGAAATCCCAACCAACCGACCCTGATGGTTTTTGGCGACTCGTTTACGGCCAACCCGCACAACTATTCGCGCGCCTTGGCTCCGGCTTTGCCCGGCTGGCGCATCATCAACCACGGAGTGCCGGGCATCGGTGCCCGCCAGATGCAACACATTGCACAAAACCGGCTACCCGATTCGAGGGTAGATGCAGTGGTGGTGCAGCTGTATGTAGGCAACGATTTGCTCGATCAGTGCCCGCCCGTAGATTGGGCGCGGCAAAATTGGCTGCGCAACGGATATCACCTGGCCTCGCGGTATTTTCAGGTGGTGCCTTTTTTAAACTACCGCATGGGCCAATGGAAAAACACGCTCAACCCAGATTCTACCATTCAAAATTATTTTTCGGCGGAAGATCAGTTTGCAGTGGAGCGCTACAATCCCCGTATTCGGAGAATGCTGCGGGAACATCCGAATTACTTACAAGAATCGATTGCCTTAACAGAACAAGCAAAAGCCATTCACCGGGAGATGTGCGAAGACCTTTCGACTTGGATGGCTCCGCTGCCCGATTCGGTGCCGGTTTTGGTAGTGGTCATTCCCCATGCGATACAAGTTCAGTCGCGCTATCAGCAAAATTTTGAACAACTGGGGGCGGTGTGGGAGGGAAACACCAACACTCAACTGCTTGAATATCCTTTCATTGAGGCGACAAAACGTTTTTTTGAGGCCAAAAAGCAGATTCGAGTGGTAAATCCTTTGAACCAGTTTCAGCAAAATGATACCTTTGGCCATCCCCTTTATCTGCCAAATGATCCACACCTTAGTCCTCTGGGGCAAGAATTATTGGCTAAAATAATTTTGAACGCTTGGGAAGAAATTCCGTAAGAAGTTAAACTATGAAGGAAGTTGAAGTAAAAATCCTGGACATCGATCGCGAGGAAATTGAAAAGAAGTTGGTAGCCCTTGGGGCCGAAAAAACCTTTGAAGGTGAAATGACTGCCATCTACTGGGATTTTCCCGACAAGTCGCTACGCGCCAACAAACGTACGTTTCGTCTACGCCAGGAGGGTGATACCACCAAACTTACCTTCAAAACCCGAGTGAAGCACCAACACATGAAGGTGAACCGTGAGGAGGAAGTCACCATTTCGGATTTCGAAACCATGCAATACATCTTTCGGTCCATTGGCCTGCGCACCAACCTGCGTACGGTGAAAGACCGGGTGTCTTATCAATACAAGGACATCAAGTTCGAAATCGACGATTACACCGGTAACTTCGGCTACATTCCTGTTTTTCTGGAAATTGAAGGCGAAAACGAAGAAGCCGTAGAGAAAATCGTGAAGAAGTTGGGCTATACCATGAACGATTGCAAGCCTTTCTCCACCAACGACCTCATCCTACACTACCGCAACACTTTGTAGGCGGAAAATATAGTTCCACTCGCCCCAGCGCTTTATCTCCTTTTCGGTAGTCCATTCCCACCCGTATTGACGGGCCAGGGCTGGTATGGTTTTCAGGTCGCAATCCTCGGAAAGGATCATGAATACCTCCCCTTCAGGAGCAACGTGCTGGTGCAGTTGAGGAAACAAACGGTGAAAATATTCGAATTCAGGGCCGCAGTAGAACGCCAACTCGGCTTCGTCGGCAGGGGCTTTCGGATAGTAGGGTGGGTTGATAAAAAGCAGGTCGAACTGACGATCGGACAAGTTTTCGAACAAATCGGAGTGCACCACTTCCAAAGGCAAGGCGGTGTGTTGAGCATTGAGCTTTAAATTGGCAATGGCCGCCTCGCTGAGGTCGGAAGCGGTAGCTCGGGCACCTTCGCGCGCAGCCAGCAAACTCACCATGCCACTGCCGGCTCCCAATTCTAAAAACCGACGGCCTTTCAGCGCTCCCTGCTCCAACAAAAAATCCATCAAAAGACGGGTGCTAATGAAAAATCCCGGGTGAAACACACCGGGTTGCACTTTCACCTGTAAGCCGTGCGACCGAAAGCTTCGGGTACGCGTGCTATAATAGCGGTACAATGGCTTAAGAAGCGGAAACAGCAACCGTTTGGAAAGCTGGCGCAGGTCCATTTATTCAGAGTAAAACCCTTCGATTTCTGGTTGGCGGTAACGCCACAGCTTTTGCATGGCCTTCAACTCATAGGGATAATCGTACAAGTTGAGCTTGTAGCGCGGTGCAGAGGCAATGCGCATGGCCCGGCGTTGGCTTTTGCTGAGCTTGAAATCGGAAACCGTAGGATAATAGGCGTTGAGCACCGTTTCAAAATTTTGAATCTTGTCTACCATCGGCCCGGTGAGCCAGGGTGTCAAGGGGTTTTTCCGCAAGTCGAATTTTTCCCATTGTGGTTCCAGCCAATCTTCCAGCTTCTCGGGAAAAGCGAAACCAGCCTTGGTCACTTGTTCATACAACTCCGAACCTTCGGTAGGCACCGGACTATAGAGGTAAATGATGATCTCCGTATTGGGATTCACTTCTTTCACCTCACGGATGAATTTGATGTCGCTTTCGATTTGCTTCATCACTGCCTCCGGCGATTTGCCAGGCATTCCCAACACAAACGAATACTCGGGAATGATATCAAATGGGCGCAGCCGTTCGGCGAAAGCTTTGATTTGCGCAGCCGTTTGCGTACCGCCCTTGTCCATTTGATCCAAAATTTCATCGTTGCCACTTTCGGCTCCAAAGAAAATCATGCGACATCCCGCTTCCCGCATCAGCGCCAGCGACTCGTCCGAATAGCGATCGAGGGTATCGATACGGCCTTCGCCCCACCACTGAATGCCTTCGTCTTTCACCAGCTTCGAAAACTCTACCGTTCGCCTTTGCGAAACAAAAAAGTTGTTGTCGTGAAATTCGATCGCATCCGCCCCGTACTCCTCTTTCAGAAATTTGATATCCTGATAGATGTTCTGGGCCGATTTGCCCTTCCAGCGCGCATTGTAAATGGGCACCACAGCACAAAAAGAGCAGGTGAAAGGACACCCGAAACTGCTGTGATAAGCAATGGTTTTGTGGCCCATAAAGGTTTTGCCCAAGTAGCCGGTAACCGGATAAAACTTGTTGAGAAACTCGTAGGGTAACTGCGGCAATTTATTTTGGTCGAGCAAAGCTTCCTTCACCGTTTCTTTGATCTGCCCTTCTTTGAGAAAGATCAGGTTGCGAATGGTATCTACCGATTCACCGGCTTCCAATGCATCCAACAATGCCGGAAAAGCATGATCGCCCGGTCCATTGATCACATAATCGACAAAAGGGGAATTCAACACCACCTTGTGTTGGTTGGAAGCAAAATAGCCGCCCCAAATGTTGACTACCTCGGGATATTTCTCGCGGGTACGCATGGCATACGGAATGGCCTGCCGCAATTGCGGGCCGGGCATCACCGTGGTACCGAAATAGCCAAACTCGCCCGTAGCCAAATACGATTCGATCTTTACCCAGGGATCTGGCTCACGGTTGCCGTCCACAAATACAAAATCGTATTTGCCATAAATGGAGGCGCCTACCTGCAAGATGGAATTGGGAATGCGGTGTTTCGCTTCCGCACTACGGGGGTTGAAAAGAATAACCTTCTTAGGGCTCATAAGCATTAAAAAGCACTGCAACAACGGGCACAGGCCGGAAGCAATCCGCCGGCTTTATTGAGGTCCTGCCGAAATTTGGCGATCACCTTGGAGTTCCAAAGCTCGGGCAGGCTTTCCTCGTAGAGGTTGCCAATGGTAAGGTTGTAGCACCGTCCGTGGGCCGGGATGACAGAACCATTGGACTTGATCATGATGTTTCTAAAAATATCGTTGCACCGCCGACCGAAAAGTACTTCGGGGTGGTGGTAAAAAACGTGTAGTTGTTCCCGGGTTTCTACCGACGGTGAAAACACAATGGAAAAGGGAAAGTCACGGCTTTTGAGCTCCTGCATCTCCTCGTACAACACATCGAGGTCCATGCGATCGAGGTTGATCTCTTCCATGTTGGAGGCCGTAGCAGGATACTTGCTGCCGTACAACAGGTTGTGATCGTCGGCTACTTGTTGCGGGGTGTAGTTGGTGTGCATGAAGCCAATTTGCTTCAGCGGCAAGTCTTTGAAAATTTCCACAAACTCCACCAAATGACCAATGTTCCATTCGGTCACCACGCAGTAGATGGAAATATCCGGCCGTTTCTCACTCGCCAACAGCGCATCGATGCCATCCATTGCCCGGCTAAACGAACTTTTGTGTCCCCGAATCTCATTGTGGATTTCCGGTGGCCCATCCAGCGAGATGAAAATATCGTTCAATCCGCCTTCAATCAGTCCGGGAGCTTGCCTTTTCAACGTGAGCGCGTTGGTGGTAATGGAAGTGTATAAACCCAAGGCATCGGCGTATTTCAGTGATTCTACGAGCTTCGGATAAATCAGAGGCTCGGTAAAAGCATAGCCCAGTTTCACTTGCGGAAAGTGCCGCGCAGCCTGGTCCATCACTTTTTGCAACAACTCCAAGGGCATGTTGAGCGGTCGAGTGCCCACCAGATTGTTGAAGAAATTGCTTTGGTTGAAATCCACCCCCACATCACACATTTTACAGTGCAGGTTGCAAATGTTGTTTACACCCAGCACCAACCAGTCAGGACTAAACATGACTTTCCCCGGCAAGTAGCGGGTATTCGCAGCTTTTATGACTTTGGTGAGCATGAAGAGACTATTGAATCAAATTTACAATTAATCCAAACAGTGTAGTCGTCAAATTAAGCTTGAGAATACTGTTCCCAGTAATGAAATGCGATTTCATTGGCGGAATCCAATGAAACCCGGGAAATGTCCATATCGGTGGACAGCACCTCCAGCAACTTTTGAGTGAATTGGCGTTGATCGTCCACCAAATGCCATTTGGGCAATGCACGGGCCGTCCCCACTTTTTGCGATACCACCGTAGCACCTTGCCACAAAGCTTCGGCAAACACAAATCCGTAGGCTTCGTAGCGGGAAGGGTGGGCCAAAATTCTGGACCGGCCCAGGTAGTTCAGCACTTCGCTGCGCGGCACCCAACCCTTCACCGTCAGGTTTTTTTCGATGCCCAACGAACGGGCTTGTGCACGGAGTGGCTCTTCCTCAGGGCCTTCGCCCAAAATCACCACCTTTAATTTCGGATGGGTTTTGACCACCTCCGCCACTGCACCCACCAACCAATCGTATTGCTTCAATGGAATGAGCGAACCCACTCCTAAAATGTCGATGTCGCGTTCCTGCTGGTAGGCATGATCCTCCTGCGGCAAGTCATTGCCGTGGGGAATCGTGGCCGACACCCGTTCTCCGGTGGTTTTTTGAAACATTTCGGCCTGAAATTCACTTACCGCAACCAGGCGCGGATATTGCCGATCCACCCACTTCAGGTAGCGGTTGGTGGGCAGCACATCCTGCCCCATGAGGTTCACCAGGTGAGGAATGCGATTTTTCTTGGCCCATCGATTGCCCAGCATCGCGCATTCACTCAACCAAAAACTATGGATCAAATCCACCGGTTGTTTTTTATGGAGTTGCCGAAAGTAGCGCTCCGCTTTCCACCAGGTGCGCAAACGGCTGGGAAATCCGGTGTTGTTGCCCCCGCAAGGATATACATCCACGTGTTTCCACTGATAAGGCTGATCGTGATAAGGATACTGTAGCGCAATGACCGAAACCCGCAGTTTCGGATGCTTTCGGTGCAAGGCCGTGAGCAGATTTTGAAAGTAGGGCATGCAGTAGCCATCGTCCACATCACGGGCAAAACCAGGGGAAATGTACACGATATGGCTGTTTTCCTGCATCAAAACGAGTTTGTAATGTTAAAAAATAAAACAGAATTTGGTCCAAATGAAAGGCAATCCACAGATCATCCTCTTTTTCTCTACCCTGACTTTAGGTTGTATCGCATTTTCGCGCCAACTGGTCGACAATCACTTGGTTCCCAAGTTTGTCGCGCTAAGTGCCATTTTGTTAGTGGCTTGCCTCGCTTTCTTTTTCTTAAAAGATCGCAACCGCTCCAAATAAAAGGCACTAACGAAGAAATGAAGGCTGGCAGGTTGGTACGCCTGGAACCTGATTGCAGTCTCCTGGTCACATTTACCAGAGGAAGGCCTGTTTCAGGCGCAAAAGGTGCTTTTGTTGTGGCTGGTGTTTCGATTGGCCCGAGGCTGGCTCGAGCACTACTCGGAAACAGGTATCACATGGCTGCTTCGTTCTATGATAGCCCTTGGTGTAATCACCTTGGTCGTCGTTTTTTTTGAAACCTCTAAAATTCCAAAACAGGGATTAGACGTCAACCGCAGCACCCTTTATTTGGTAACTGCTTTGTCTGGCCACAAAAACCTGGTCAGTGGCTTGATGCTTTTGCTGCTGCCATTTTGCCTGATGGGGTATTTCCGAGATACAGGCAGTATGAAAAACGTTAGCCTCGCGGTTGGAATCACCTTATTTTTTGGAATCGCCTTCTTACAAACCCGTGCTGCCTGGTTGGCCATTGTGGCAAGTGCTGCTTTTGGAGGCGCAGTATGGATGCTGGCAAAAGGCAAACAAAACCTCAGTTGGGTACAAAGTGCTTCGGTAATTGGGCTCATCTTTTTGGGCAGTAGCTACTTCGCCTTTGTTCACAATCCCGCACCACAGGTTCGCGACAATGCGGCACAACAAGCGGCTGGTCAAAGCGGTCGATCGGTGGAGGAGCGCCTCTTGATATGGCAGAAGACAGGCCAAATGATTCAGGAAAAACCTTTGCAAGGGGTGGGCAGTGGCGACTGGCGGATCGAATTTCCCAACATCGGAGTAGGTGGCATCAACCGCTTGGAGATCATGGTGTATGCTGTCAACCGGCCGCATAACGACTTTTTATGGGTATGGGCCGAAACTGGCCTCATTGGTCTGTTGCTGTACCTATCCATTTTTGGATTGGCCATTTGGCAAGCCTTGCAAGGCATGCGTGCGCAGGAAAATGTCAAAGAAAAAGCTGCCAACCTTTTCGTAGCCGCGGGGCTGGTGGCCTACATGAGCTTTGCCTTCCTCGATTTTCCCCTGGAAAGAATTGAGCATCAAGTGTTGTTGGGGCTCCTGCTGGCACTGGCAGTACACCTGGGCAAGCCCTTATCGAACAAGCTTCCGGTTCACGCATTTGCTGGGGCTCCTTTCTACGGCATTTCCGTGGTGCTCTTGGGCCTCAACCTCTACATGGGCAGCGCTCGGTATTCCGGGGAAACACACTCCAAGCTCTTGGAAGGATTCAAAGAACAAAACAACTGGCCACAGGTCATTCAGGAAGCCAATGCCGCCAAATCCGATTGGTATAAGATCGAGCCCGGAGGCAATCCGATCGATTGGCAAATTGGCGTGGCCCATTTCAATTCGGGCAATATTCAAGCCTCCATCGAGGCGGGCCTTGCGGCCCTGGAAGTGACTCCCTACCGGCCGGAAGTATTGAACAACCTGGGTTCGGCCTATTTTCAATTGAAACAATTCGAAAAGGCCATTCCCTTGTACCAGGAAGCTTTACGCGCCAATTCAGGATACGACGAGGCCATGTTCAATTTGGCGGCCGTGTACATCAATACCGATCGCCCTGAACTGGCAGTAGAATGGTTGAACCGCACCAAGGCGAACCCTGAGAAGAAGCAGCAGTTTTTGCAGATCATCGCCAACCGGCAAGCCAGTAAGTCACCGTAAAGGCTGCCATTGGGTAGAGAGCCAATCGGCAAAGGCACGGTTGCCTTCTCGGGTAAAATGCCCGTCTAACGTAAAATACAACTTCGAACGCTCCGCCCTTTTAGCCAAAGTGCTGTGGTTCCAATACACCGGCACACCTTCGAGTGGCTCCCAGAAAGACGGCTGGGCCTCCCATGGAACTTCCGGTGGAGCAGCCATGCCTAAGTCTTTTACTTCAAATGCTCGGTCTTTCGACGAAAGGTAGGTGCGGTGCGGCACCACCACCACCCGCAACGTTGCGCCCTGCTTTTCTGCCAACGCCTTTATCGCCTGTAGGTCGCGCATCACCTTTTCTCTGCCGGCACGTGCCCGTGAAGATTGTGGGTCGTTCATTTCCGCGTACCGCTCCGACTGCCGGATGGCACCGTCAACCACTCCCGGATTGAGTTTTCCCCGCTCAAAATGATGCTTTACCGGATTGGGAAAACGGGCATAGCGCTCTTGCTGTTCGGGAGAATAGTTGTCCAGCAAAAAAGTGGCTTCTACCAGCCAGGTTGGCGTAATTTTTAGGGGTTCTTCGCTGCTGGTTGCCGCCAAAGGGTTCAACAGGTTGGGCAACAATTTTTGCAACGGTTGCCAAATGTACACTGGCGGTTGAGCATCAAAAGCCACTCCTTCCCGCGGCTGTTCGTGCTCCATGGCCTGGAACAAATCGTTGCCTTGGTAATAAGCCACCACCACCACATCGGGTTTTAATTCAGGCACGGCTAGTTGCGCCACCCGCAAAAAATCCTGGGTCCACCGCCCGCTCTGCCCAAAATTGAGCACCTCAGTAGGCCCCTGCGTGCGGTTGAGGTCGGCCTCCCACAGCTTGAGCCAGGTGGCTTCGAGAGCTACACCCCAACCAAAGGTGAACGAATCGCCAAACACCAAAATGCGCTTTTTACCGGGCGTTTTTTTCATTGAGAATTCTCGATCGCGAATGCCCATGGAGTTGATGTGGGCGGTAACATCAAATTCAGAAGTCGTATACCGCACCGCACTGCCCGGTGGAAAAAGATAACCGGGATGATCTGGAGCCATCCAGCGATCAATGCCCAAGAGCAAGTAGCCACAAAGGAGCAAAGTAATGCCCGAGATCGACAGGTTGAGCAACCTCCGTGGCAAGGCTACTTTTAATCGACTCATGCCCAACAATACCAACCAAAGCACCCCCGTGAGGACATACAGGTGCATTTCTATCCGGTCTGGAAAAGGAATTTCGAGCCATGAAAGCCACCAGGGAGAAGCGCTAAAAGCCAACAAGGCGATTAGAAAGAGTACAGGGCGGTTCGTTGCAGTGGCTGACTTCACGGTTCTTTCCTTTCAATGCGGTAAATTACCCATCCTTCGGCCAGAGATTCGAGCGGACGTAGCTGATAGTGGGTAGTAAGGGTTTGCCAATTGGCCCACACATTTCCGGGTGCGTTTGCATTCCCAAATTTCTCCGGTTGAAACAACACCACCCCTCCCAGTGAAAACTCATCGAACTTTTGTCGCCATAGGTTGTAAATCGGTGATTCCACATTATAAGTGTCAAGGGCCTGATCTACTGCAAAGGTATACACCGGCACCTCCTTTTCCCGTTCTTTGATGCGGTAGGCCAACAGCTGCTGCACCTGTTGATTGCTGTAAAATTGATGGTAACCACGCACCAACAGCGCCAATTGCACCATTACCACTCCGGTCAGCAATCCCCAACGCCAGACCTTATTGATGGAAAATCGGTTCCAGAGCCGCACAAAGCCGGGCGCCACCAAGAGCAGTACCAGCGGATAGCCCAGATAAACTACCCTTGGATTTTGAAAGGGAAGTCCGGCCAGAAAAAGCACTTTCACCAGGAGGGCCAACAACAGCACCCAACGGTCGGGCAATTGCAGGTCGGTTCTTTTGAGAAAACCGATACTTAGCCAGGCCGACAACCCAAAGGTGGGCAGCCAGATTACGCCAAGGGTAGCCAACAAGTTGGGCAATGGAAATTGAAGTGTGCCGTCAGCGTTTTGAAACTCGGTCTGCCACCATTGCGTTGCGGACCACATTTGTAAAAAGCTGTTTTCGCTTACCCCTACCAACCCAGGCATTAGAAACAAGACGAGTAAGCTGAGCCCTCCACCACCTATGCCCAATAAAAAGAGGGCCGACCAATCTTTTTTCCGCAGCAATTCCACCGCCCACCCAATGCCCAGCACTCCGATTACCAGCGCTGCCGGATAGCGGCTAAAAACCGCCAACAATGCCGCCAACACCGCCAGGATCAAGGCCCCAATCGAAGCACCCGAACGGTAGGCCAACACCGCCCGCCAAAAACCAATGATGCCCAACAGGCCCAGGAGATCGGACATGACCAATACGGAAGCGCGCAGCAGCAAGGGACTGCCCACGAAAAAGAGACCAATGAAAATGGAAAGTGCGGTAGTTGCTTCGGGTTGATAATACAGTGCTATTTGGCGCAGCCACCAGGCCGACAAGGTCAGAGCCAACACCGAAACCAACTGCAAGGCCAAGGTTAGGTTGGGCACGATCACACTCAACAGTGCTCCGGTTGCCGGATAGTTGACTGGCCAATACGATTTGGTGGGAAAGGCCCCTTCTCCTAACAGTGCCTCACGAATCGCCTGGGCCATGCGCAGGTATTCGTGTGCATCTTGCCCATAGAGTCCATTGAACCCCATGATACGGCCAATCACCAGCAACAAAAGCGGCAAGATCACCAGAATAAAAGGGAACAATCGGCTGCGCATCGACTCCATGGCTTTGGGGAGGGAAAATAACCATATTGACCGAACTGCATGCTGTTGATCAAAAAAGTACGACCTCCTGTCGGAGATTTGAATCATTTGGTCTAAAGAATCTTACCTTAGTAGCGTTTGCGCGTTTGAATGAGCGATATGAACCGAGACGCAGTACCCATTCACGATTTTAGCCGGGACGATGATTCCTCCATTCCCTTCAAACTGGAAGTGGTGGAACATCAGAACCACTACAACACCACAGAAGCCCACCGACACAACTACTACGAAATTTTTCTTTTTGCCGGCGGTGGTGGCCGCCACGTTATTGATTTTAAATCCTTCAACATTGCCGATCAAAGCGTGCACTTTCTGTCCCCCGGGCAAATTCACGAAGTAGAGCGTTCTCCGGGTTCGCACGGTTGGGTGATCAAATTTTCGAGGGATTTTTTCTACCTCAACCTGGAGAACAAAAACGTATTGTTCGACCTGCCTTTTCTCCACAACCAGACCTCCAACCCTACTCTGGCGCTGAAAGACAAAGAATTTGAAGAAATCAAGTCGCTATTTACCAGCATCGATCGGGAGTATGACGCCAACTCGGAATTCAAAGCAGACATTTTGAGGTCGTACCTCAACATTCTTTTGCTGAAGTGCAACAGCCTGTTTGAGACCCTGGGTGCTAACCAGGTTGCCGACGACAAAGCTTCGGGAAAAGTGGTGCACCGTTTTCGCAAGCTGGTGGAGGAAAACTTCACCCAAAAGCACCAGGTGGGCGAATACGCCGAAATGCTTTCGGTGAGCGCGGGCTACCTGAACGATGCCACCAAAAAAGTGTTCCATAAAAATGCCAGTCAACTCATTCAAGACCGCATTATTTTGGAGGTGAAGCGCCTGCTGATGCACAGCACCCTCAACAACAAAGAGATTGCCTACTTCCTCAATTTCAACGACCCTTCTTATTTCAGCCGCTTTGTGAAAAAACAAACCGGCCTTTCTCCCAACGCCTTACGCGATAAGATTCAAGACAGCTTTCGGGTCTGATGCCTTTCGCATAGTGCCGGGATTTTCGGTACTTTGGGGGTATGGAAGAGCACGATTTCCGCGAGTCTGACTTTTTCGAGAAAACAGAATCTTCGGTTCCCATTCAAATCCTGATTCGCTTCAACATGGTCTGCATCATGGCCGCGCTGGTTGGCGGTATCATGTGGGGTGCCATCGCTTTGAGCACGGGCTACGAAATTTCGTGGATGGGCATAGGCATTGGAGCGCTTTGCGGCTACATTGCTTCGCTTTACCTGGGTATTTTTCGCTCGGTTTTATTGCCATTTTTGGCTACTTCTTACGCTTTAGCGGGATGGGTACTCGGCAAATATTTCATTTACCTCTACTTCTTCGGGAAAATTCAAAGCATCGACGGGCAAACGGAAGTTACTTTGATCGACCTGCTTCGGTATTATATGCTTGAAGTATCTATCAACGAGTTTCCTTTGTTTCTTAGAGACTATGGTTCCTGGCTTCAAATCCATGATTTATTTTTTGCAGTAGTGACCGCCAGCGCAGCCTGGTATTTCAGTTACATCAACCTCCACAAGTCCATCAAAGCAAGAAAAAGCCAACGAACCCGCAGAATCAAACGATTATTTGATTGATCGGCACCTCAGATTGTGGAATTTTAACGTTTGAGGACCTACAAACCAATGACCATGCCCTCCTCCCGAATTGCTGCATTGATAGTACTGGTCGTCTTGTTTTGGAAGCTCCCCCACGCCCAGGCCCAACAAGACTCCGTATTTCCACAGGTTTACATGTTCGAAGCCGACCGAATCGCCAAACAAGCGGTGGGCAAAATTGTACGCTATACGGGCCTGATGCCCAATTTCACCGTGATTAGCCGGGACGTCAAAACGGCCACCGCCTACATCAAAGGCGGCAATCGTTACATTGCCTACAATCCTGAATTCATTTTTCGACTGGGCAACCAAAGTCAAACCGACTGGGCTGCAGTAAGTGTGTTGGCCCACGAAATCGGGCACCACCTGGCCGGGCATACATTGCGTCCACGAAGCACCAGCCCGGGCGATGAATTGGCCGCAGATCATTTCTCCGGCTTTATCCTTTACCAAATGGGCGCTAGTTTGGTCGAAACGCAAGCCGCCCTCACGGCCATTGGTGGCGAATTGGACACCCTTCGCCACCCACCGCCCACCGCAAGGCTTTCGGCCATTTCCAACGGTTGGCGCGAGGCGCAAACCCTCGACAACCTTCCTGCCTATGGCCCCGACTCCGATCCGGTGGACAAGGATACGGTAACGGTAGTGTATCAATGCCAATTTCGCAACGACGAAAACCTGTATTTCATCAACGATAAAGACGAAATTTTGTGGTATGACAATTCCGGCAAGGCAATTGTAATAGGGACCAAACAACCGTCGAAAAGCCGCAGCTACGCCTGGATGTATCACTACAACTATTTTGTTTTTGGAGTAGATGGCAATGGAACCATTTGGGAACAAACCACTTTTGGCTCCGTGCATCCAGTGGGCAAAGTGACGCTAATCGGCAGTGAAGTTGTTGATAAAAACCAATAAGACTGCGAAAGCTCCGCAAGCAGTTTTTCTAATTTTGAACCAAATCAGATTGATCATGAAGCGCTTTTTTGTCCTTGCCTCTTTTGTATTTGCTACCCTTAGTCTCTCGGCTCAAGGCATCCTCGAATTTTCTACCACTACCATTGTGGCAGATACCATTGTGACCGGCGATACTGCTCAAAAAGTGTTTCATTTTACCAATACGGGCGACAAGCCCCTGACCATTCGCAACGTAACGGCCCTGAATGCCGGCTGCAAAGTGAAGTTTACCAAAGGGGCCATTCAGCCCGGTGGCCAAGGCAAGGTAACGGTGGATTTCAGCGAAGTTTCTTCGACCAAGGGGCAAAAAAAGATTTCGTTCAAAGTGTACTCAACGGCCAAAAACAAGGCGGTGGCCCTGCACATTGAATCCTTCTTTAAAGCGGCCAACCCTACTTATTGAGTTACGGCCTTCCAATATTTCGTCTGTTGTTTTACTTCTCCCGCTCGGGAAAAGGTTTGAGCACCTGTACCCAGTAAAACGGGCTTTCTCTTCTGCCCAAACTACGTACGATCTGGTTCTTAACCGAAGAGGGATTGAACAGCACTTCAGGATTCCAGGTTTTCAACTGGGCTAAGGTGTGGTGGTGATAGGTTTTGGCCATTTCCGGCACGCCCAATTGGGCATAGTGCTTTTGAGTCCGTTGCTGTGCTGATTTTATTTTAGAAGCCCGGTAGAAGGGGCTATCGAGAATGTGTAACTCTCCTCCCGGGCGCAACAACTGAAACATACGCTCTACAAAGCGGGGCAAATTCTCAAAATATTGAATCGCACTGTTGACGACAATCACATCCAGGGTGGGGTGGGTGGGCCAATCGTTGAAAATATCGGCATACACAAATTCGAGGTTCGGAGCCTTAAAAAGGCGGGCTGCCTGCTCCAATTCACCTTGGTTGAGGTCTACGCCCCAAACCGTTTTTCCTTCTAACCCAGCCAACCTTCGCGAGAACCATCCGTTTCCACAACCCAAATCCATGATCCGATTCAGGTCGGGACTCATGGCGATCAGCTGCAACATGCGCACCGAACTGCGCACCCTTAGCCTCCATTCGTTGCTGTGGTGTTCTTTGGTATGGGCATAGGGCAATTTCTTAACGACTTCGTCGGGATACCAACGTCCCTCTTTTTCTCGGGCCTGGCGGTAGTAGGCCTCAAATTCGGGAGATTGTTTGGTTAAAATAGTCACCCCGTTGTGGCGCTGTGCCTGGCTCAGGGTGGTTTCGGGCTGTAGATTAACTTGGGTGGTGTTCAAACTCCTTGGGGCTTTGACTACGGTTACGGTAATACCACATTCCTATTTTGGCTGCGGTAGACCTGGCTTTGTAATTGAAGGCCTGCCAACTCAATGCTCGTCGGGCGAGGCGCTGTTTGTGAAAATTCACTTCATTGGTGACCCGGCGAACGGCATAATCGTAATAGGGTCGCGGGTACGTCCGTTGAAAATCAATGTCGCGATCGGTGGACGTTTCCCAGGGCAAATCGGCCACTTGAAGCCCCTCTACCTCTTGAAACAGTTCAGTGCCTCGAATGGGATAGGCGACTGTGATGGTAAATTGATCAGGGTTAGAGGTTTTCAAGTGATGAATGGTTTCTTCAATGTCTTCTTCGGTTTCTCCGGGATATCCGAGCATGATAAAGGTACCCGCCTGAATGCCCTTTTTCCGCGAAAGGCGAATCATCTCACGTACTTTATGTACACTCACCCGGCGGTCCATCAGGTCGATCACTTTTTGTGAGCCACTTTCTGCACCGATCCAAACCCGAAAGCAACCGCTTTCCTGAAGTAAGTTCACGACTCTTTCGTTCATCTTGTCGGCACGGGTGATGCACTCATAAGAGATTTTCACGTCTCTTGCCTTGAGCTCGTCCCGAAATTGCTCCAGCCATCGGTAGTTTACGGTGAACACATCATCTACAAACCAAATGGTATCTGGGTTGTATTTTCTCTGTATGTCTTCCAGTTCGTCTACCACATTTTTGGGTTTACGCCTGCGGTAACTCAAACCGTATACTGCCCGGCTGCACCATTTGCAAGTATACGGACAACCACGCATAGTGCTCACCGAAAGGGCCGATTGCCCGTGGTGCGACTTCCAGGCATCCAAATAAAGGTGCAGGTTAATCTTATCGCGGTTGGGCACGGGCAACTCATTGATTTCCCGGATTTTAGTCCGTTCTCCGTTCTGCTGAAAAACGTCCTTATCGTCAATGTAGGCAATGCCGTCAATGGAAGCGTAATCGGCTTCCGGGCCTTTTTCAATGTTTTGAACGAGTTCAAGAAAGCTCTCCTCACCTTCACCAATGACCAAAAAGCTGGCTCCATTTCGCAGTAGATTTTCCGCATTGTAACGCACATCCGGACCTCCTAAAATCACCTTGGTATGGTCCAATTCCCGGTGCTCCCGTATGAATTGAATGAGGTTCAACACGTTGAGCTTGGTCATGAGGTTGACGTAAAACGCCACTACCTCCGGTTTTTCTTCCAGCAAATAAGTTTTGAGTTTTTCCTGGCTCGAAAAAGTGGTGTCGAAAACCTCATGGTTGTAACCGTGCTGGTCCAGGTAAGCCGAAACATAAAGAATTCCCAACGGAGGATAAGGACGCATAATTAGCTTCTCCTTGGGGTCCTCTAAGAGGAAATAACCGTGGGTTAATACGATCTTCATGCTGCCTTCCGAAATTCAATCAAGTAATGATCTGACCAGGAACACCGCTTTCCGTGGCGGGTCCAATTCAAATCCCAACGCTCCAAACGATCCAACAAAGCGGGGCGAGAACCGAAATATGGTTCGGTGTAGGAAGGGGGAACAAAAAAACCCACTGCCTGCCGCCCTTTCTCTTGCCAGCCATGCCGGGCAAAAATAGCGGATAATCGCCGGGGAGCATGATACCATGTCGGTACCCGTTCTGACTCCACCTGCACCGGCACTGCCTTGGCGGTATTCCGCCTAAATGACTTTTTTAAATCTAGCCTGCGTAGAAAAAACAGGCTTTCCATCATACAAAATCGGGGCATCACCACTAAAATGCACGAGCCACCCTGGGTGGTGACGGCCGCCAAATGACGGGCCAGTTGATCCAAATCCTTTTCATCAATGCAATTGAGGCCACCAAAATCGGAAAACACCAAATCGAAACGCAGTTGAGACAAGTTCTCTGGCGTGATGTCGGCAAAAGACAGGTGCTGGGTGCGCACCCGGTCCGATAGCTGTCGGGCAGCGGCTTTTCTTCGGGTCACGTGCAGCATGTTCTCCGCCTGATCGGTGGCCAACACTTTGTGGCCCTTTTCAGCCATGTGAAGTGCATCTTCGCCCGTTCCGCAGTTCAACTCGAGTATTTGCAGCCCTTGTCGCGCCTGCAACCAGTTGTCGAGGTAACGCCATACAACTTTGCGTTGCTTTTTGCCCACTTCGGAGTGGGTAAAGGTAGCATCGTAGTCTGCTGCAATCTGTTCGAAAGCCATCTCCATTACTTGACCTGTGCCAATCGTTCGAGTTTACGTGCATCTACCAGGGCTGCGGGAGCATAATAGGCAGTAGCCAACATCGAGCGCAATTGAGGAGCCGACCAATTGTTGGGCTTCAAAATACCCTTCATCGCCAAAAGGCCTTGTTTCCTCCGATAAACTTTGTGAACGTAGCGGTGGAGGCGCTTGTAGTATTCACTCGAGTAGGTGCCTTCAAACATCATGTCGAGATCATCCGAGTCGGTCCAGTTGGCTTTGGCGCTCAGTTCTTCTTTTACAATTTCGTAGAATTTGGTGCCGGGAAGCGGGTAAGAAACCGAAATGCCGATGTTGTCGGGCATGAGTTCCAGCACCATATCAATGGTTTTGCGAATGTCTTCCTGGTTTTCGCCGAGATAACCGAATTGCAGGAAAAAGCACACCCGAATGCCTTTTTTCTTCAGGAGGCGGGTAGCCTCATAAATCTGCTCCAGCTTGGTGCCTTTGTCCATCGCATCCAAAATCTTCTGAGAACCACTCTCCGCTCCTATCCACACTTCGTGCAATCCGGATTCTCCTAAGGCATCGATAGTATCTTCTTTCACCAGCAGGTCGGCCCGTGATTGAATTTTGTAGCGGAAACGCAGGTCTGTTTCGTTCACTTTGTTTCTGAACTGCTGGACCCACTGAGGTTTCAAGCCAAAAATATCGTCACACATCCAAAAATGGTCGGGCTGGTAATTTTCCAGCAACCACGCAATTTCATGCAACACATGATCCGGCGAACGGCTGTTGTAGCGGTTGCCGTAAATGGGCTTGGCGCACCAATTGCATTTGAAGGGGCACCCGCGTGTGGTGGCCACATTCAGGGAAAAGTAGCCGTTACCTTCAATCCAAATTTGTCGATAAGGTTCCACATCCACCAGATCCCAAGCGGCCATCGGTAAGTTATCGAGGTCGCGCAACACCGGGCGTTTCGGCGTTTTCACGGTTTTGCCGGCTTTGCGGTAGGCCAATCCTGAAACCCGATCTACGGATGAAGTACCGGAGTTCAAGGTATCGATCAACTCCTGTAGGGTAGCTTCCCCTTCTCCCAAAATAATGTAGTCTGCCCCTTCATCGAGGTACTGCTCAAAATGGTCGGTAGAATCGGAACTGGAAACAATCACGGGAATGCCCCGTGCCTTGGCCATTTGCGCCATGCGAAAAGCTGCCTCACGCATGTTGGTCAGGCACATTTTGGTCAGGTAATTGAACCCATCGTCATACAGTACCAGGTAATTGGGCTGAAACGTTTCGAGCCGTGGCAAAAGGCCGGTTTCATCTTCTACCAGGCAAGTATCGAACAAAGCTACTTCGTGCCCCATTTCGCGCATTTGTGCGGCCGCAGTAATGGTCCCCAAAGGCGGATAGGGCTGCTTGGTCGCCCATTGTTTGGGATCGAAGCGGTAGAAGTACGAATGTGAAAACAGCAGCTTACTCATAGGCCATCGAAATACTCAAACCATGTTCCCTTTCAAATTGTTTGACGCGCTGCACATAAGCGTCTAAAACCCGGCGTTGAAAGTTGCCGGGATGGTGTTTGGAAACGTAGCTGCGTGATTTCATTGCCACATCAAAATCCTCTGGTCGAAACTCGGTAAACTTCTTTTTCCAATGCCCCACAGTGATGCGCATGCAATAGCTATCCAAGGCATCGCCAATCGGTGTATTGAGGATGCCTTCCAGCAGCCGTTTCAAGCCTTTTGGCCGGTCGGCAACCACACCATCGGCCGAACGTGCCGATCCGTTTGGGTAATGGTTACGGTACCATTCGTTGGCCGATAAAAACGCCTGAAAGCCTTTTGATCCGCAGGTGGGTACCAGGGTTACCACTTCGGTAGCCGTGAAGAGGTTACGCTCCTCTACCTCCAAATGATCTAAATCGATAAAATAGTTGAGACAGAAATGCTGGTAAGAATTGAGTAGGAAGATTTTTTTGTAAGCAATGAGCAGGGTTCTACACAACCACAAGCGTTTGGGCTTGGTGATGATGAAGAAATCGATGTCAGTAGTTTCGTCCATGTAGTCTTTGCTCAGTGAACCCGACAGGGAGACTACCCGAACGTAGGGAAAAGAAAAGATGAGGCGGGATACCCGGTGAGCTTTGCTCATTTTATCCCGGGCCATCTGGTTGCCTTTCCGCCTTTTTTCCTCTTGTTGAGGGGCATTATCAAGCGAATAGAATTCCCCAAATTGGAATACCTGCTTTGCCGCTACCAAATCATCCAGAGCCGAATGGACCTCGGCCTTAGTGATGTTGGGCAACACGAGTCTGGCATGCACCTCTTCCCGGGTAAGTGGATATTGGAAAAGCCCGGTATAGGCCAAAGCCAATACTACGCCTTCACTAATAGGACTAAGCCCCATCAGAGTTTTCGCAGGTTGAAACATATTCAGGTTCGGTGAGGATTCCGTTCTTTCTATAACCAAATCTAATTTAAGTTATAATTTATTGAAAGGAAAACATGGTGAAGATGAAAGCAAGCAGGGGTTTCCACCCGAAAAAACGGCAATAGTGCTATCCGATGAAAATCAGGATCGAATGGCCGCAACGGGGTCCATTTGCGAAGCCATTGCGGCCGGCAAAATACCGGATAACAATCCGATAACGGTAGAAATTCCTAACCCTCGGAGGATGTTGACCAGGGAAAGTGTGAACTCATACTCGGTTGCAATATTGGCCCCAATAGTGAGCAAAAACACCATGAAAAGTCCGATAATACCACCAATGATGCAGAGGATAACCGCTTCGGAAAGAAATTGAAAGAGAATGAAGCTATTCTTGGCACCCAAAGCTTTTTGAATTCCCACCTGGTTGGTGCGTTCCCGAACAGAAACGAACATGATGTTGGCAATGCCAAAACCTCCCACCAGAACCGAAAACAAGCCGATGTAGAAGCCGGCCATGTTCATGACCGAAAAAACCGAGTCGAAACCCTTGGAAAGAATGCTGGTGCGGTTGAGGGCAAAACTATCATCCGCTGCGGGGGGCAACCGACGAATGGCCCTGAGGGCTCCGGTCATTTCATCTACCAACGCATCGGTCGATACCTCTTCATGGGCTTTCACGATGATCATGGGACCGTTTTGTCCCCGCTTCAGGTCAATGAAGTTGCGAGCGTAAGTCAAAGGGATTAGCGCTACCTCGTCGGTGCTGAAGTCAAAGATATTTTCGCCCTCTTTTTTAAACACGCCAATAACGGAAGCTTTCCAACCGTCTATTTTAATCTCTTTCCCAATCGGTTCGATGGGTCCAAAGAGTTGCTCGGCCAGCAACGAACCAATGACGACGACCGCTCGGCCGTTGCTGGATTCGGCGTTGGTAAAATAGCGCCCACGTTCTATTTCGAAATTGCGTACCTGATCATAATCGTGGCTTGCCGCAATTACTTTGGTGCGTTCTACGCTGTTGCTGGAATGGCTTAGTGTTCTGGAAAACTCCACTTTGAAAGAAGCCGCTTCGGCCAGTTGCAGGCGTTCCTTGAGCTCATCGCATTCCTGGGAGGTGGCCTCCGGCCGGTTAAAATATTTCCACCAGGGGTAATCTGCCCCAAACGACATGGGCCATTTTTGAACAAACACAAGGTCGTCCCCCAAGGAAGAGATCGAGGTCCTTACGTTTTTTTCCAAAGCATCGACCATCGTGAACACCGCTACAATGGCCAGGATGCCAATGGTTACCCCCAACAACGAAAGCAGGGTGCGCAGTCGGTTGGCCATCAACGACTGAAGGGCAAAAGACACACTTTCGAGAAACAACCGCCAAACCAAGCGCATGGAGCGAAGGTACAAGATGTTGAAAAGCCTGCAAAATCAGCCGTTTTAGGGCTGTTATCAACAATCGATGCCTTTTATCAACAAAGGGCTTCATCGCCCTTTATCAACGTTGGTTTCCGGTCCTAATATTACTAAAATTGCAATGGTTATTTGCAGGCTTCATGAGCGATTCCATACAGCTTAAAAACGCCCTGATTTCCGTCTTTCACAAAGACAATTTGGAGGCCATCATCCGGCTTCTGGAAAAACTCGGGGTAAACATCTATTCTACCGGAGGTACTCAAGCATTCGTTGAGCAACTTGGGGTTTCTGTCCACGCGGTGGAAGACCTCACCTCCTATCCTTCCATCCTTGGCGGACGGGTGAAAACCCTACACCCAAAGGTTTTTGGAGGCATTCTGTCTCGTCGGCACCTTGCGGCCGATGGTGAGCAACTGAACCAATACGAAATTCCGGAGTTCGATCTGGTGATCGTAGACCTCTACCCCTTTGAGGCTACCGTTGCTTCAGGTGCCCCGGAAGCTGATGTGATTGAAAAAATCGACATCGGTGGAATTTCGCTCATTCGGGCTGCTGCAAAAAATTACCGCGATGTAGTGGTAGTCGCATCGCAAAACGATTACGGAACGTTGGAAAACCTCCTACGCGAGAAAAACGGCAGCACCGACTTGTCGGACCGCAAGCTGCTGGCCCGCAACGCTTTCA
>ERZ1740068.69-NODE-69-length-64283-cov-27.498536_pt1 | contig 64283 bp, 54 predicted proteins | sample MGYA00581735_ERZ1740068 | MGnify/ENA primary metagenome ERZ1740068 (study PRJEB43018, sample SAMN04849740) | marine metagenome | isolation source: floating plastic debris | place: Pacific Ocean | collected 2008-08-30 | study: EMG produced TPA metagenomics assembly...
TCACTTCCACTACTCTGACTCCTACCTCTATTTCGCCTATTTCGCAACAGGTCTACTTTTGAAATTGCCTCTGAGGCGATGCTTCAAAGGTGTCGCCAGCAAATGTGTACGTGCGTAAAGAAAATATAAATCAAGTCTTTATTTTACATGCTGCTTCTATTGGCGAGTATTAATCTCTATCCTATATAAAATATCGGTAAATCTTTTGATTAAGACAATCGATCGCTTTCAATCTGAGACATACGATAGATTTTTTTCTCTCTTCGCCTCATATGATGAGGAGTTGATCGGTATTTTGAGCCGTCTCTTGACTGAGAAGCCTCATAAAATCTTGGATTTAGCCTGTGGGGTAGGCTTATCTACTAAAGCACTAAGTCTCAACTTTGAAGGATCGGAGATCGTTGGAGTCGATATAGACCCTAGCTTAATCTCGCTCGCCAAAAAGAAGATTAACTTTCCGAACACTCGCTTTCAATGTTGTGAGATTTCAGAGCTTCTTGAGAAAGTAGGTGAAAAATCTTTCGACATTATTTTTGTTAAATCAGCCTACCATTACTTTGAAGATGAAATTAGTCTCTCGTATCTGAAGAAATTTCTTCAAGATGATGGAGCGATTGTTGTCGCCGAACGGACGGCAAGATCTGCGGGCTCCTACCCACTGCCCGAGATTGCGTCAGTTTACTGGAAAAATATTTTCTCTGAGCCACGGCCCACTCGTCGAGTAAACTCACCTAGCTCATTAGGACTATCACTTCTCGTTAGCTGTTATGGCAAATTTTTAACCGTTCCTAAATCTCTTTATATTGATGCTGTTCGTGAGAATCAACTTGTTGGTTTATGGATGCTTCAATCGCACTTCGTTTCTGACTGGATCGAACAGTTTTCTGAGGATGGATCTGCTAGCTTAGAAATTCTCGAAGAGTTCTGGCTCTACGTATACAGGAACACGTAAAGTCCAGTGAATTCTTGCTCGATCGAGCTTCGCTCTTTTTCTGCACGAGTCTGTACGTCTACTTTTTAGATCGAACTCATTGAAAAAACTATGGCAGCCTGTGAAATAGTCGATCTAATTGGAAGTACACCGTTACTAGACTTAACTGACCTCGTTGAGCCCGGTTCGGCACGACTGTACGCAAAATGTGAGTTTATGAATCCAGGTCTTAGCCTCAAAGACCGCATTGCTATCCACATATTAGATACAGCAGAGGCACAAGGCCAGCTCACAAAGGGAGATACGATAGTTTGTGCTTCCAGTGGTAACACTGGTTGCAGCTTTGCAATGCTGGGCAGAATCCGAGGTTACCGTGTCACGATTGTTGTTCCAGAATCCTGTAGCCAAGAGAAACAAATTCATATCAAATCTCTCGGCGCTAAAGTTATCGTTGCCGACAAAGATGAATATATGAGTTGCGGCAGAGACTACGCACGAGAAAATAATTTTTTTGATGTGGATCAATATAATAATTCTCGTAATCCAGACACGTATTATAAGACTTTAGGGCCGGAAATTTGGAGAGATACTGACGGCCAAATCACTCACTTTGTCACAACGGGTTCGACCTTTGGATGCATTTCGGGAGTCGGTCGGTTCCTGAAAGAGCAAAATACAAAAATTCGCATCACCCTAGCAGAACCTGAATGTTCTAATATTTACGAGCACTACTATGGAAAAGATGTGGAAAAGCAAGATAGTAAACAAAGTGTAAAAAGAACATCATCGATTGAGGGATCTGGTAAATCTTCACCAACGCAATGTCTCGATTTATCTGTTATTGATGAAGTCAGAAAGGTTTCTGATTGGGATGCTGTTGCGATGTGTCACCTTGTTGTCAAAACAAAGGGACTCCTTGTCGGTGGAAGCAGTGGATTGAATTTATTTGCTGCAAAACAGGTGGCGGATAGCCTCGGTAAAGAAAATATCGTTGTCACGATTCTTTGCGATAGCGGGGTGAAATATCTATCGAAGCTTTATAACCCGATTTTTTTGGCTGAGCATGACTTACCTAGCCTCTAGCTATTTTCGTTTATCCCGTAAAGATCGAGTAGGAACCTACCGTACTGTAAGTCTTGCAATGAACTTGCAATGAGAAGAAAAAAAGAGCGAGAGTTAAAGCTATTGTCGTCAGGTCTACTTCATTATGTGGCTCAGGCGGAACGACACTGCAAGTGTGGCCTCGGGACACTACAGCGCCTCTTTAGAACGAAATAGCCCTGTTATCGCGGCCACTATTGCGAGCGCCACCGCCAGCGTCCGAAGCTTTCAGAAGCAAGATAGTCTAGGCTGGTGCGCGCTCGCCCCAATGTAGAGAGCCGGGCGCGACTCGATAGGAGCGGTTCGATGGGAATTGAGGTGCAACATGGGAAAGGGATATCCGCGATATCAGCGCTTGGCGATCGCGCTCGGCCTCGCGCTCGGCGCGATCGGACTTTGGAGCTGCGATCGCCAAGCGCCGCCGGTGGCCTCCGACCCCAGCGGCGAAACGGCCACCGCCGCGATCGCCCCAATCGCCCCAATCTCTGACGTGCGCCGCGCGATCGCCCTCTCATCGCTGCCCGCCGACATCCTCCACCAGCTCGCGCCAGACAGGCTCGTCGGCGTCGCCCACGATCGCACCGTGGCCACCCGCGACGACCTCAACCAATATGCCAACGTCGGCGACGGGCGCGACTTCGACTTCGACGCGATCGCCGCCCTAGAGCCCGACCTAGTCGTGGGGCTGGCGGGGGTACACGAGCGCGCCCTCGAGAAGCTGGCCGAAAGCGGCGTCCCGACGCTGCGGGTAACGGTAGACGGCTGGACGGGCCTATTCGCCGCGATCGAAACCCTGGCCGACGCCACCGACGCCGACGCCGCGCCACTGCTCGATCGTTACGCCACCGTCCGCGATCGCCTCACTCTCGCCTCAGAGCCGCAGGCGCAGTTTGCCGAACCCGGCTCCGCTCTCGCCGCCAACTCCGCCAACTCCGACACAGACAACGCCAACGAGCTCGACGCAGGCAAGTCCGACGCAGGCGAGTCCGACGCAGGCGAGTCCGAGGTCGGCAAAGCGGGCGAAACCAACGCCAAGACAGCCGAACCCGGCGCGACGCTTATCCTCGCCAGCCTCGATCCACTGTTCTCGCTGAACCAAAAAAGCTGGGGCGGCAGCACGATCGCCCTGTTTTCCGACAACATCGCCGCCGACCTCGAAGAAGAGCGCGCTGCCGCTGGGTATGTGACCCTAGCGCCCGAGGCGATCGTCGCCGCCGACCCGGCAACCATTCTGATCGTCGCCACGCCGGGAAACGAGGAGCCGATCGCTGGATTCGCCGCGCTGCCATTCTGGAAAGAGCTGCAAGCCGTCAAGGGCGATCGCGTCTTCCTCGTGGACTACTACAGCTTCGTTAAGCCCGCCACCCTAGACGATATCGACGCCGCGATCGCCCAGCTAGCCGAAATCTTCGCTCCGTCGGGCGATTCGGGCCAAACCGGCGATCCGCCGCAAGACGCCAGCGCCCGCGAGAGTGCCCCCGAAGCCGCGCCCGAGGCTGCGCCTGAAAGCGCAGCCCGACCGTCCACCGAGTCCCCGAGCGAATAGCCCAGCCATGATTCAGCCTCTCCCCGTCGCGATCGCCGGTCAGTTCGGCGGCATTGTCGCGCTGCCCTTGCTCGTTCTCTCGCTGGTGTCGCTCTCGGCGATCGGCGAGCGCTGCCTGTTCTGGGGGCGCATCCTGCACAAGCAAGACCGCATCATCCGCCACGCCCTCAAAGCCATCCAGATTAACGGCCCCGCCGCCACAGAGCTGCTGCGCGATAACCTCGATCTGCCGATCGCCCGCGCCTGCCTCGAAGCCCTAGAGCTCGATCGCCCGACACCGGGAGAATTTTCCCTCGCGCTCGAAACCGCCGCCCGCGCCGAGCTGGTACACCTGCGCCGATTTAATACCCTGTTCGAGACGATCGTCACCGCCGCGCCGCTGCTGGGTTTGCTGGGTACGGTGCTGGGCCTGATTCAGAGCTTCGGAGGCTTGCAGCTCGGCGACCCGACCCAAAATGACGCTGGAGCGATTACGGCAGGCATCGGCTCGGCCCTGTCTTCGACGGTGTTCGGGCTGGTAGTGGCGATCGTTACGCTACTGTTTGCCAACGGCTTTCGTAGCCTCTACCGCCGCCAGCGCCTACGCTTCGAAGAATACGGCGGGCGACTAGAGCTGATTTACCGCCGCTTCTGCCGCCAGCATCGCGACGCTAGCCGCTAGCCGTTGTGAATCTCCGAGCTGCTCGCTCGATGGCCAGACTGACCGCCCGACGAACCGCCCGACGCTCCTTGACGATCGCGCCTAAAATACGAGAATTGCGAGCGATAGACCCACCGCTGGCGGAAACAACCGTCCGCGCTAAGAGTAGATGAACGCGGGCTACGTCCTAATTTTGGCGACATTGGTGCTGGGCTGCGCGATCGCGACGGCGGGCGATCGCATCGGCTCGCGCGTCGGCAAAGCGAGACTGCGCCTGTTTAACCTGCGTCCGCGCGAAACGGCCACCCTGGTGACGACGATTTCCGGCGGGCTCGTGGCGGCCTCGACCCTGGGAATTTTGCTGGCGATCGACAAATCCTTGCGTACCGGCCTGTTCGAGCTAGAAGAAATCCAAACCGAGCTGAGCGACGCCCGTAGCGAACTCGACGACACCGAGCAGCGCCGCCAGAGCATCGAGCGCGAACTCGAAGCCGCCCAGCGCGCGCGCGCCACCGCTCAGCGCCGCCTGCAACAACTCGATCGCAGCCTCGAAGACGCCGAAGCCGACCTCGACGACGCCCGCGATCGCCAAGCGATCACCGACGAGCAGCTCGCCGAAACCGAGCGCCTGCTCGACCTGGCCGACGAGCTACGCACCGAAGCCGAGACCGAGATCGCTCGCATCGAAGCCGAACTCAGCGACACTGCCGCCCGCCAAACCGTGCTCCAGGCCGAGATCGCCACCATCCAAGACGAGCGCCGCCAGCTCCTCGACGAAACCGAAGAAACTCGCCGCCTGCTAGCCGATCGCGACACCCAACTCCAGGACAACCAAGACCGCCTCGACGCCCAAGAAGCCGAGCTAGCCGAGCGCGAAGCCCTACTGGCCGGACTGCGCGATCTGCAAGTCGAGTCCGAAGCCAAGCTCCAGGAGCTGCGCCAAAATATCCAGCGCTTCCGCGAGCGGCGCATCGCCATCGAACAAGGCCAGGTGCTCGCATCCGGCCTGCTGCAAGTGCTCGAAGCCGATCGCGTAGACGATGCAATTTTGGCGCTGCTCCAGCAGGCCAACGCCGCCGCCGCCCAGGAACTCGGCGTCACGCCCGACGAACTGCCGATCGTCAACGTCTCGCGCAGCGAACTCGACACCCTGCGCGATCGCCTGCGCGATCGTCGCGAATACGTCGTCCGCGCCCTCTCGACCGGGAACTACCTCCTCGGTGAAACGGGCGTACAAGTCTTCATCGAAGCCATCCCCAACGTGCTGCTGTTCTCGGCAGACGAAGCCATTTCGCGCACGTCCCTCGCACCGAGAGGAACCGAGCCTCAGGTCTTGGTACAGCAGCTCTACTGGGCGATCGACGCCGCCCGTTTCCTGGCCCAGCGCGAAGGCATCGACGCCGACCAAATCCAACTCAGCGACGGCCAGCCGCAAACCTTTGTCGGGTTCGTCTCCAAGCTGGCCGAGCTGAGCGGCACGGTCGAGATCCGCGTCGTGGCCGCACGCGACACCTTCACCGCCAGCCCGCTCGTATTCGACTTTATCGTGGTGCGCGATGGCGAAACCGTGCTTCGCACCCGCGCCTTCGACGAAGACGACGTCACCGCCGATCGCGGCGATCGCGAACCAGGCGGATAGCGCAGCGCCAGGTTAAGCCATCAACCCCTCCGGTGTCGGCTGTGCGCCGTCCTCAGCTGGCAAACTAAGAAGCCGCAGAAACGATCGCCGGAGTCAGCTCGGTCGGTTCGCTCGCGTGCGGAACCGGCCGATCGCCAAAACCACGCGGCAGCTCCGTCACGTTGACGCGCTCGGCCTTCAGCGCCGCCGCCAAAAACTCCAGCGCCTTACGCGGCTCGCCCGCCCCGCAAAAGAAGAAATCAGCAGCGAAATATCCGTGTTCCGGCCAGGTATGAATCGCGATGTGTGACTCTGCCAACGTCGCTGTAGCCGTTACGCCGTGGGGGCTGAACTGGTGAACGCAGAGATCGATAAGTGTCGCGCCTCCGGCGGAAACCGCATCTAGGAGCGCCTGACGGATACACTCAGGATCGTTCAGCAAGCTGTCGGGAGCTTCCCAGGCATCAACGATTAGATGGGTTCCAATATTTTTCTGCATCCTATCCACAACGCTCCATAGTCGAGTTGACGAGTTTAGCGGGGGCAATGCCCCCCGTTTACACATTTTAATGCCGCGATTTCGAGCGCGAAGTGACCCACGTCGCGGCAAGTTACGTAGATGTTGGTGTAATACATCGGCGATCGCCCATCTTCCGCGCAAATCGCGATCGCCCGCCTGACTACCCGTCAAGATGTCCCGTCGAGATTTCTCGAAATTTCTCAGAGATCCCGCAGCCGATCTCGCAAAACTCCCAGCGCCAACTCGAGGCGATCGGGCGCATCGGCGTCAATCCAGGCGATCGTCTCGTCCTTCTGGAACCACGTGCGCTGGCGTTTGGCGAACTGACGCGTGTGGACTGCCGTTAGCTCGATCGCCTCACCGAGCGAGATATTGCCCGCCAAATATTGCCGAAACTCCGCATAGCCCAGCGTCTCCAGCAGCGGCAACTCTGCGCCATATTTCGCCACCAGCTCCTCCACCTCGCCGATAAAGCTCGCCTCCACCATCGAATTCGTCCGCTGCACGATGCGCTGCGCCATTCGCTCGCGATCGCAGCCCAGCCCGATTTGCACCACGGGATAGTCCGGTGGATCTTCGCCCTGCTGAGACGTGAGCGATCGCCCGGTGACGTAAAACACCTCCAGCGCCCGCTGCGTCCGGTGGGCGTCGTTGGCGTGGATTTTCGTCTCGGGATCGACGTGTTTCAGCAGCGCGTAGCAGTGGGGTTGCCCGAGGGCTTCGAGCTGCGCGCGTAGGCCGTAGTCGGGCGCGACGCGCGGGATTCTCATGCCCCGGACGATCGCCTTGATATATAGTCCCGTGCCGCCCGCCAGGATCGGCCAGCCTTGGTAGCGCGCTAACTCCGGGATTTCCTCGATTTGCCAAGACGCCAGCGCAGTGGGGTTGGCCACAATGCGATCGTGCTCTCGGGCAATAATCCCGCGCACCTGCTCCTGATAGGCCGCAACGGTCAGCGTTTCGCGCGGGTCGCAGATGTCGATCGCCTCGTGCGGCACGCCGACCCGCTCGTCGTAGTTGGGCTTGGCCGTGCCGATATCGAACTCGCGATACACCAGGCGCGAGTCGGCGCTGATGACGATCGAGCCGAGGCGCTGCGCCAGCTCGATCGCGAGACTGGTTTTGCCCGTCGCCGTCGCGCCGCAAACGACGATCAGGCCGGGACGATCGGTGTGTGCCATTCGTTTCTCGAGCGATCTTGCAGCGTCACGGTCAATCTTGCAGCGTCACGGTCACTTGGTAGAGCTGCGTCTGTAAATACGTCATCAGCGCATAGATGAAGATAACGACACCGCTCATTTCCAACGCCTCTTCAATGCCCGTCAGCACGTCATAAACAAAACCCCGCTCGGCCATCGCCAGCCACGCCCCGTTAATCATTTCCATCCCGATCGACCCGCTGACGAAAACCAGCCCCGACAGAATAAAAGCATTGCGAAAAAACGTCGGTAGCCCCAGCACAAATCGGATAAACACCAGGAAAATTACGCCCGCAAACGCTGCGCCGACGAGCACCCAAGAGTGATACAGAAACCCAAAATCGAGCGCGTTCTCTTCCAGGATTGGCGTCAGTACCTTGCTAAATCCTTCATGGAACGACAGCAGCTCGTCCAGTGCGAAGATCGCAAACAAGACGCAGAGCCGACGCCAGTTGCGAAAGCGCTTGCGATCGTTACGTTTGGCGAGATAGGCGATCGCGCCGAGCAGTAACGATGCAGTCAACAGCAGCCCCACCGAAAACAGCGTCGGGATATTCATCTCCTCGTTCATTCCCGTCCAAAAGCGGAACTGGAGCAGACGCGAGATTCGCTTATCGCTGCCCAGAATCGCCTCGAGAAAGTGACCGCAGAAAAATGCGGCAACGCAAATAAATAGTCGCTTGGTAATCCAGTCGCGCGACGCCGTCAGCGACAGATGGAGATCGGATGGTTGGTTGCTCGCGACCTGGCGATCGAGTTTGAAGAAAGGAATCATGCGCTGCCGCTCGGACACTGTGGGTCGCCCTAAATGAAGGAAATCATCATAACCTCTGGATAACCTGCAATTAACCGGGACAGCTAGCGATCGTCGTCGCCCCACAAACGTCGCCGCCGATCGGTGTTCAGCCGCACGTGCGTATCCCGCAACAGCCTGGGAATCTCCAGCCCCTCCGGACAGCGCGGCAAACAGTCCCCGCAGTCCGAGCAGCGGTGGCCGCGCCGACCGGGAAACCAGTGCCCCGCATTCTCGAACATCCGATAGCGGTACTGCCCGAAGCCGACCATGTCGTGTCCCACGGCCAGATTCCGCAGCCGCAGCACCTCGGGAATATTAATCCCCTCCGGGCAGGGCAAGCACTCGTAGCACTGCGCGCAACGATCGCTCCCCAAGCTCTCCCGCTCGGCGCGATCGAGCCTTGCCAGAATCTCGCGCTCTTCGTCGGTTAGCGGCTCCGTCGCATCCGCCCATGCCAGCGGCGCGTCCAGCTCCTCCGGATTCGCCGCCCCCAGGCTCAGCGTCGTCACGCGCGGATCGCTCAGCAAAAAGCGGTAGTTCAGCCCCAGCGGCGAGAGCGGCGCGCAGCGAGCGACCAGCGTCTTCGGTGGCGCGAAGAGCTGCCCGCCCTTATCCACCGGCGAGATAATCAGCAAGCCGAGATCGCGCGATCGAATCTCGCCGAGTAGCGGCGCGTGGCGCTGGAAAAACAGGTAGTAGTGCAGATTCACGAACGAAAACGCCGGGAGCGCGATCGCCTCACGAATCAGCTCGCGACTGCCGTGGGTCGAAAACCCCAGATTGCGAATCTTGCCTGCGGCTACCGCCTCAGTTAGCGCCGCCATGCAGCCGTCGGGCTCGCGAATCCAGGCTAGATGCTCGGCAGTGTTGACGCCGTGGAGCGCCAGGTTGTCGATACAGTCTGTTCGCAGGCGATCGAGCGACTCGTCAATCGCGCGTGCCGTCGCCGATTTATCTGGCGTCGGCGGGATTTTCGTCGTGATAAAGACGCGATCGCGAGGTAGCCCGTCCGCCAGCGCCGCCCCGAGGAAAACTTCGCTCTGGCCGTAGCCCCGCGCCGTTTCGATGTGGTTGATGCCGCGATCGACCGCCGCGCGAATCGTCGCAATCGCGTTGGCCTGGGATTCGAGGTAGCGCATCGTCCCCAGCGTGAAGGTGGAGAGCTGGAGGTTCGTGCGCCCGAAGCGGCGGTATCTCATGGTCTAGCGAGTTAGGGCTGCACTCGGGACTTCAGCCACTCCTGGATCGCTTGATTTTCGACCTCCTCATCACCGAACATATCTCGCTCTCCACGAGCCAGCTCGGACTCGGAAACGCTCGCAACCATCGAGCATTCCGTCGTATCAAAAGGCTCAGTCGTACTCTCGATCGCTTGCCCCGTCGAGGCTTCCAGCAGCGTTAACGTAATCTGCCGCTGATAGCGATTCACGACAAAGTTTCTGCCGTCAAAGTCGTATTCGCAGTTCTCGACGACCTCCGGTTCTTGAGAGCGATCGACGCACAAAACCAGGCTCGTACTGGAGGCATCCGCCGCTTTTCGCGCATCATCCGGGATCGCATCTTGAATCTCGAAGCTGCCATCGGGAGCCGTTTTCTCGAATGCGGTGACAAGCATAGCGTCACTAAAGGGATCGTAGGGAGTAGCACCCGCGAATGCGGAGCCGTCTACACAAACCGAAGCGAGAACGTCTCGCGCCATGTAGGTGCTGCCGTTCGGAAGTGTGGTTTGTTCGTCGAGGGTTGCCGCCGCGATCGTTGTAGCGAGATTTGCGACGCTCGCGTCGGTCAGGTTCGCACCGGCCAAGCTCGCACCCGCAAAGTTCGTATCCGTGAGATTCGCGCCCGTCAGGTTCGTGCCGTCCAATTTGGCATTGCTGAGGTCTGCGCCGCTCAGGTCTGCGCCGCTCAGGTCTACACCACTGAAGTCGGCGTCGCGCAGGTCGCAGCCCGCGCACTGTTTGCTGTCTAGCAGCGTTTCCGTATTGGTGTCGATCTCCTTTTGGGCTTCGGCACGCTCGCCCGACTCCAGCAAGTAGCTGATGCCCGTTTCCAAAGCACCCAAGACAAGGATGGCGATGATGCCGTAGCCAATCCAGGCCAAGCATCCGATTTTGCCCTTTACTTTTTCTGGTTCTGACATTTTTGAAGTTACCCGAGGTTGCATGTTGTACGAGCAAAGATTCGCATTATCGCCCGAACATCTCGAATGATTGTATGGCTCGATGCAGCGCTTTTCGCGTGCAAAAATTTCGCTGTGGGGCACGAGTCTCCCGGCTGTTGCAACAGAGCGAACTTCTGGGGATAGACGATTTTATCGTGGCAACCTTACTGTGATTTCTGACCCGTGGCGACATCTGCAAACCGATCGCCGATCGCCGCCGTGACGGCCTTGGCAATGCGATCGGTGACGAGCGTATTGCCCAAGCCGCTAAGGTGGATCGTGTCGCGAAATAGCTCCGGCGGTGCTTCCGATCGCTCGCGGAACATCGGCAGCACGTCCACCAAGGTCATCTCGCGATCGGCTATGAACTCCTCGAGCTGATTGCGCGCCTTAACTTCGTAGTCGCGCTGGTTTGGCTCCACCTCGCGCAACAGCGGCGTGATTACCGTCACCATCGGCACGTCGTCCTCGGCCAGCAGGTCGTGGATGTCGCCGATCGCGATGCGGTTGGCTTCCTCAACGCCTACTGGCCCCGGCTCCGGCGGCAGCGGAAAGTTCGGCTCGACGAAAAACTGCCGCCGAACGAATTCGTCGATCGCCGAAACGGGCTTGCGAGCGGGATAAGTAACCTTGCGTCCGACGGGCAGCGAGTTGGGCGGTGCGCCGAATAGGTCGTCGGTGTTGATCAGCAGCACGACCAGATCGGACTGGAAGTGGCCGAAGCGCTTCAAATACGCGAGCTGGTTGCGCGGGCTCCAGGAGTTGGCCGAAGCGTTGAGTACTTCAATGGTCTCGATCGGATAGTCCACCGCCGCCTCGCCTTCGCCGACAGTGCGCTTACGCCCGCGCCAACCGTCGAGCTGTACTTTCAGACGCGCCGAAATCGTCTCGCTTTGGTCTGTCCACCAGCCGCCGTTGGCGATCGAGTCGCCGATTAGCAGCACGCGCAGCGTCGTTGGGTCGGGCGGCAGGGCAATTTCGCCGTCGTTACGCATCGAGAAGCGATCGATGCGGATGCGGTTGCCGAAGCGGCGCGTGCTTTGGTTGGGCGCGAGCCGGTAGCCGATATCATCCTCCGCGAGGTAGAGCAGCGGATTGCCGAAGCCGAACACCACGCGCAGCCCCAGTTCGACTAGCAGTACCGCCCCGATCGCGACGGCCAAGCCAATCCAGACGAGTTTCATAGCAAAGCAGCGATCGATCGGCGATCGCAGCGGCAAACAACAGCCCCAGAATAGCCCCAGAACAGCGCCCGCATCGGCGCGGGTTCCGGTTGCCCGTATCATGGACGAAGGACGCAGCGGGGTCGCCAGTTTTCCTCGCGCTTGACACCCCACGGCACAATTCGCCGATCGAGGATCGACACTTCGGACGGTAAGCTCGTAAGCCGAGCGCAGCGGCGACGCACGTCCGAACTCGCTACGATCTGTATCGATATATAAAAAGTCCGAATCGAGAAAACCCGTGGACTGTCAACAAATTTTTAAGACCGCGAACCCCATCATTGGGGTCGTTCACCTTTTGCCACTTCCGGCCTCGCCGCGCTGGGGGGGCGATCTGAAAACCGTGATCGATCGCGCCGAACGCGAGGCCGCCGCCTTGTCCGCCGGTGGTGTGGATGGAATTATTGTCGAAAACTTTTTTGACGCGCCCTTCTGCCGCGAACGCGTCGATCCCGTCGTCGTCAGCGCCATGACGACCATCGTCGATCGTCTGATGGGCCTGGTCGCACAGCCGATCGGTATCAACGTTCTGCGCAACGACGCCCTCAGCGCCATGGCGATCGCGAGCTGCACCGGTGCGAAATTCATCCGCGTCAACGTCTTCACCAACACGATGGTCACCGACCAGGGCATCATCGAAGGCTGTGCCCACGAGCTGCTGCGCTACCGTCGCGAACTCAATAGCGACGTGAAGATCCTGGCCGATGTGCTGGTCAAACACGCCCACCCCCTCGGCACGACCAACCTGACGCTGGCGGTGCGCGAAGCCCTCGAGCGCGGCCTGGCCGACGGTGTGATTCTTTCCGGCCTCGCCACCGGTTTGCCGCCGACTCTGGCCGACCTGGAACTGGCCAAGCGCGCCGCGAGACATAAACCCATCTTTATCGGCAGCGGCGCAAATTGGGAGAATATCCCCGAGCTGATGACCGCTGCCGACGGCGCGATCGTCTCCAGTTCCCTGAAGCGTCACGGCAATATTGAATCGCCGATCGACCCGATCCGCGTCAGCCAATTCGTCGAAGCCGCCCAGCACCCGTTCGTCGCCCCGAATGAAGTCGCCGCCGACGCGGTCGATCCCGCCGCTTCCAACGGTGCCAGCCCCGATCGCGGCTCGCGCGCGACGGCCAGCTCCGCCTCCTAACGGGATTCTGCGATCCAGCGCTATCGTAGTAGACGAAATTCGTACATCGCTGCCCCCACCGCCATGACCGACCGTACGACGCCCGCAGGTTCGCCGCGATCCGGCCTGTCGCTCCTGCACCGTTACGCCCGCCCCGCGATCGCCTTCATTGCCAGCCTCGGCGCGATCGAGACCGCCTTTCTTACCTGGGTGGAGCTCGGCGATCGCGCAGCAGAGGTTTGCGCGACCGGCGGCTGCGACACCGTGCTAACCAGCGACTACGCCATGCCGTTCGGGATTCCGCTACCCGCGCTGGGCTGCCTGGCGTATTTAACGATGGCGATCGCGGCGCTGATTCCGCGCAAAGTCACCGGTAACCCCTTCCGCGCCTCGAACACCGAAATCACCACCTCCTGGATCTTGGCGGTAGGCGGCGCGATTATGGCCACGGTCAGCGGCTACCTCATGTACGTGCTTTTCACCGAGCTTCAGGCGTTTTGTCCGTACTGCATCGCCTCGGCACTGTTTGCGCTGACGATCTTCGGGCTGGCGATCGCGGGGCGCGACTGGGACGATTTCGGTAGCGTGCTGTTCACTTTGACGATTGTCGGAGCCGTGACGCTAACCGGCGCGTTTGGCACGTTTGCAGGTGTGGCTCCTGCAACGGCAACCACAACCGCCAACAGCAGCAGCGGTGGTTATACAGGCGCGCCGCTCGTCAATCATTCCGATCGCGACTCGATCGCCCTGGCACGGCACCTCACTAAAACCGGCGCAAAGCAATTTGGAGCCTACTGGTGTCCCCACTGCCACACCCAAAAAGAACTCTTCGGCATCGAAGCCTTCACGCAAATCGATTACGTGGAGTGCGACTCGAAAGGAATCAACGGTCGCCCCGACCTCTGCCGCTCCACCGGCATTCACTCCTTCCCCACCTGGGAGATCGACGGCCAGCTCTATGAAGGCATCACCGAACTCGACACCCTCGCCGACCTCTCCGGCTACACCGGCGATCGCGGCTTCAGCCACACCCTCGCCAATCTCTCCGAAGCGAGCTAACCCGGCCTTCAACACGTCACCATGCGCGCCTTAATCGTCGGCAACTCCGGCGCGGGAAAGACGACCTTCGCCCGCAAGCTTTTCCCCAACTGCCCCGATGCCGATCGCCCGATCCTCAATCTCGACGCCGTCGCCTGGGGCGAGCCAATCGACGGCAAGCCGATGCGCCGTTCGAGCGCTGATAGCATCAACGCGATCGAAGCTTTTACACGCGATCGCGATAATTGGGCAATCGAGGGCTGCTACGGCGATCTGCTCGCGGCGATCGCATCCCAGGCGACAGTGCTGTACTGGCTCGACCCCGGCACGGACATCTGCCTCGATCGTTGCCGAAACCGCACCTGGGAGCCCGAAAAGTTCGCAACGCCCGCCGAGCAGGATGCCGCCCTGGCATACCTGCTCGAGTGGGTCGCCACCTACGACGATCGCGAGGACGAGTTCGGGCGCGATCGCCACGCGGCCCTATTTGGCGGCTTTCCCGGCGAAAAGTACCGCCTCATCAACGACTGAACCTACTGAGCCGCCGCCTCGCAGTGGCCCTCGCCCACGTGGCCGAGACCGGCGATCGGCGCGGCGATTTGCGAGATCTCGTCAACGGAAAACTGCTCGCTCATCGTTTCCGGCGTCACGACCACCTTGCCGTCTTTCTCCAGCGCCGCAAAGCGATCGAACCCGAAGCCGCCGACGTTGATTTTGTCGTCCGCCGGAGCTCCCGCATCGCCAAAGATATGGTCGAAGTGGAACGTGATTTCCAGCTCGCCCGGCGCATCCGGCTCGACAAAGCCCTTACGCTCGTCGCCCACGTACTCACCGCAGGAGTAGGCCAAATTTGGCGCGAACGCCAGCTCGAACGCCATCTCGCGGTCGTCTTTTTTCGCCGTCCCCGTCATCACGATCGACGGTGCATCATCCGCCGACGCGATCGACCACTCCACGCCGCTGTAGTAGCCACTGGGCACGGTCACCGTTGTCAGCTCGATCGGCTCGGCATTCTCATCGCCTGCCGCCAAGTCCACAGACTGCGGCGCGATCGGCTCGACCGGATCGCCAGCTTCGCTTTTCGGTACGATTTCACCGAGGGTGACCTCCACGCGATCGAAGTCAATCCGCCAGCCGTCTTTTGAGGTAAACCCCTGCCGGACGAAATCTTCGCCATTGGCAACGACCGTGAGCTGACCCGGTTCGGTATTGGCGGCGGTGGCCGTATCTGACGACGAGGCATTTTCCTCACCTGCACAGCCTGCTAGCAGCGTCAGGCAAGCGGGCAGCGCGAGCGCGCAGAGACGAGGAGAACGAGAAAATAGAGACATGAGCTCGGAAATTGTGAGTTGAGTTTAGCTACTACCCTAATCCCGCCGAGCGGACGCATCAGCCATCTCTTCAGCGTTTCTTAACGTGAGTTCGGGTTAAGCAAATTCGCTTTAACATCGGTAGCTCATGGGTTCTAGCTGATGTAAGAGGCGATGAGCTTGAGCAAATTACTCGAATTCTTAGTGAATCTCGCCAATTTCTGGATCGACCGCATATCGTTGCTTGAGCCAATCCGTCAAGAATAACGATTCTACGAGGCTTTCAGCCGATTCCTTATCCCGACCTCACGTTTTCTTAAGTCAGCTTGAGAGATTGCGATCGTGGTGACTGAAAACAATCGAAAGTGCAGTTTTCGGGGGCCCCCTCGCTCAAGCGCGCGCGCTGCTTTTCACGAAACAAGCTAGACCGACATACACGAGGATATGCGCCAGCAGAATTCCCCAATTCAGCGCGAGATTATCGAACGTCATCGCATAGGGATCGATCGGAATCGGCAGCTTCGACAGCGTTTCTTCGACGATCGCACCGGGCATGATGCTGTCTCCTAGAATCTGGCCTTCCAGGTCGATCGGAGTGGCATATGCGCCCACCGACCACCGCCCGATTGCCAGCCACGACATCAATTTCGCCGCGCCTTCGACCTTAAACAGAACTCCAGACAAGACGATCTGCGCGATCGTCACGAACAGCATCAAGTTACTCGCCTGATCGGTGTTGTTCGAGACCGTCGAAAGCAGCAGACCTAGGCTTAGCGCGGCGACGATCGTCAGCCAGGTCGTCACGTACAGCCCAATACCCCAGGGGACGACCTCTGCGGCAGGCGCTTGAAACAGCACCAGAACGAACAGCACGATCGCGAGCGACTGCACGAACGCGATCCCGCCCCTGACCGCCAGCTTCGAGAGAACATAAGCGGTCGGAATCAGCCCATAGAGACGCTCGTCTTCGTAGCGCTCTGTTTCGCTGACGATCTCGCGGACGGAAAATAGCAGCCCGAGCAGCAGGTTAATGCAGGTCAGGATAAAGACGACTTTCAGCGCCGACGGAAAAGCGGCTCCCTCCGGCACGACGGCCAGCGCTTCGGGCGTACCGGTCACAACGCGCAGCAGACAAATCGCGATCAGTCCTGCCAGCAGCGAGATAATCAAACTCGCTCGCGAGGCGCGCACGAGGCGAAAGTATCGCTCCGCTTGGGTGGTGAAGTGAGTCCAAAAAATACGCATGAAGAGAGTAGTGCAGCGACTAGCGCAACTTGTCGTAAATGTCTTCGATGTCGTCAACCTCATACTTGGCTTTGACCGCCACAGGCGTATCGAAGATCTGCAAATTGCCGCCGCGACCGATCAACGCAATGCGATCGGAGTGTTCGGCAATAAAGGGCGAGTGGGTCACGATGACGATCGTCTTACCCAAAGTTTGTGCCAGCTCTCGCAGCACCCTAAAAACCTCTTTTTCCAGGCCGGGATCGAGCGCGGAGGTCGGTTCATCGAGGAAAATTCCCTGGGGGTCTGTCAACAGAGCTGCCGCAATGCCGACGCGCTTTTTCTCCCCGCCGCTCAGGCTGCGAATATATTTTTCCTCACTGTCGCCAAGATCTACGCTTGGCAATGCGATCGCTCGGATACGCTCGCGAATCTCTGTCAGGGTCGTGTCGGGCGGCAACCGCAGGCGCGCGGTGTACGTTAGCGACTCGCGCACGGTGAGGGCGGAGTCGAGAATGTCGGTTTGGGGAACGTAGCCGATCGACGCCTGCGCGAGGTTGTAGCGTCCCGGCATCGGGCGGTTGTTGACGCGCACAACGCCCTGCGATCGCGGTAGCAGACCGAGTACGGACTTCATCGACGTTGATTTTCCCGCGCCACTCGGCCCGATAAACGACGTGATTCCCGGCTCGATATCCAGCTTCGGGCAGTTGACGAGTTGTCGTCCGCGAGCGGGCGGCGCGAACCCGAGCTTCTGAGGCAGCGTCTTGCGCTCGGCAGCAAAACAAAGGATGTTGCGCGCTTCGATACGGAGGCTATCGCTGCCGCTGAACACCTCTTCTAAGATGGCGTCGCGATAGGTAAACACCAGCTCGCCAATCTGCACCGAGTCGCCATTGTTGAGCCGGTGGGTGGAGTCGATCGCGCTGTTGTTGACGAGTGTTCCGTTCGTGCTGTTGTTGTCTTCGAGCTGATAGGTATCGGCCCCAGTGCGCGAGATCGTTGCGTGGACGCTGGAGACGAGCGGGTTATCGAGCCGAACTTGGCAGCTCGCATCGCGCCCGATTGACAGTGAACCAGAGGTCGCCAGCTCCTGCTGGAGATCGATGCGGAGGCGAGCGTTTTTCCCCTTGACGAGCTGCGTCTCAGAACTGGCAAATGCCAGGACGACGCAGTTGCGGGGGTCTTGACCGATTGTCAGGCGATCGTTTTGCCCATCGATGCGATACCCCGCCTGCAAATCGACGCGCTTGCGATTGGCGAACAATCCGTTACTGCTGCCCGAGGACACGACTGCCGCAGATTCAAATGCGCCGTCGAAAATTCGGTACGTCTCGCCCTCGCGTCGCAGCACCGCTTGGCGGTTGCTCACGACGTTCCAGAGGTCAGTGCTGGGGATTTGGATCGTCGCCCAAGTCTCGTCGCGCCCGAGCCGATATTCCGAGTCGGTGAGATCGAATTTGAGCGACTGACCTTGGTACTTCACCTCCAGCTTGACTGCGCCCGCTACTGACATGCTCCAAAAGCGATTTCGTCGCATGATGGAAGGCTATAGCTCGGTGCGGGCGGATTGTAGGTCGGCGCGGGCGGATTGTAGGTCGGCGCGGGCGGATTGTAGGTCGGCGCGGGCTGGTCATAACCGTAACTCGGCGACGGCGACGAGCCGTAACCGTAGCTCGTCGCGGGCGCAGGCGCGGGCTGCGGGCTGGCGTAGCTCGAGGACGGCGCGTTCGTCTCGACGGGAGATGGCGTCGGAACAGCTTGTGGGGTAGCCGTCGGAGTCGGGGTCGGCTCCGGCGTGATGTCCGGGCTCGGTTCTGGCGAGGCGATCGGCTCGGGGATCTCAGCTTCTGCCTCTTCTAATCTGTTCGGTGCTTCGAGCTGGGGAGTTTCGGCACTGGTGGGCTCGACCGTTGAGTCACCACCGCGCAAGGCCGCAATGCCGACGCCACCGGCGATGATGCAAGCCGCGACGCCAGAGGCCACGAAAAGGGGGGCGCGGTTGGGGCTCGGGGACGGGGACGGAGCATAGGAGCCGGTCGCGGTGTGCCCATCGGGCATGATGGTCGTCTTTCGCCCGCCCGGTTCGGGAGAGGAGGAGAGGATTTCGGTCTTTTTAGCCATGGTTGCAGGAAGAGAGTCGAGAAACTGTTGGGCGGAGGCCGGTCGATCGAGCGGGCTGGGGGAAAGCGATCGATCGATCGCGCTGGCAAATCCGACAAAAGCGGGGTGCTGCTGCGCTGACGCGGACACCGACGATCGCCACAGCAATTTGCCAGAGGGCAGGCGATCGAAGCTATCGGGATCGCGCCCGGTCAGCAAAAAGACGAGCGTGCAGCCGATGGCATAGAGGTCGCTCTGGGGCGAGAACTCTCCAGTCTCGATTTGCTCGGGCGCGCAGTAACCGGGTTTGACAACGCGGGTGCGATCGCGCTCGCCGACACCACATTGATATTTTGCTGTTGAGCCGAAGTCGATCAGGACGGGCTGGTCTCGCTCGGCGGCGTGAATGACGTTTTCGGGCGAGATGTCACGGTGGCATAATCCAGCTTCATGGAGCGTGCTGACGATCGGCACGAACTCCTGTGCAAACTTCAGCGCGCGATCGAGGTCAAAGGCTCCGGCCTTGCGCGCGATTTGCTCGTAGGTGTCGCCATCGATAAATTCTTGAACGATCGCCGGGTAGCCGTCGCACTCATCGACGTAGCGCCAGCATTTCGGGACGCGATCGTGCAGCTCGCCGCACTTCTGAAGCGTCTCGGCTTCCTCGCGAAACATCCGCTTGGCAATCTCGAGACTCGACTCGTCAAACTGGTCGGGATTGAACTGCTTGATCGCCACGCGACGATCGTCGCGCGTGTCGGTCGCGACGTAGTTCCGACTGAAGCCGCCTTCCGGCAATATTGCGTCAATTCGATAGCGATCGAAGAGAACGTATCCGATGGAGTGGGGCGCGGCTGTCATGGAGAACGGTGCTCGAAATCTTTGATGCTATGGTCGCATATCCGCTGGGCAATGCGGGTGGGCTCGATCGAGTGGCAAGTGCCCGATCGAGCCCTGCCGGGAAGAGAATTCAACCCTCTACAAATTTAGAAATTCATCGAGGATCGACTTTTTTCGCGTCTCGAAGTCCTCATCGGAAATCAAACCCAGTTCGCGAACTTTTTGCAGCTCCTTGAGCTTGTCTTCCAAGCTCGATGACGGGGCTGCTGCGGGTGCTGGAGTCGGTGCGGACGTTTCGGCGGCGGGAGTGGCCGTTGCTTCCGGTTGGGGCATCGGCGCGGACGCCGAGTCGGCGTCAATCGACGGCAGGCCGTATTTCTCGATCGTCTCTTTGACGATCTGGCGATCGCGGCGGTACTCGGGGCTGTCTTGACCCGCAGGCAACTCGGCCTCGCGCATCTTCAAGAATTCCGCCAGCTTGTCGGTCAGCACCCGCTTCGCGTCGTCCGATTCCGCATCGGCAAAAATCCGACTCACCTGGGCGCTAACGGCCTCGCGATCGCGTCGGCAGGTGTCGATTTCGAGCAACTGAACGGCCTCTTCCCAGGTCGAGGCGATCTCGACTTTCTCATCGCCGGTCGCGCTCTGAACCTGGTAGCAAATCGTGTTGTCTTTGCTGGCCTTGTTGAACTCGACGGTCAGCACCTCGAGGACGCGGGCGAGGACGACGAGCTGGTAGACGCGCTCGTCCGGCGGGAAGACATCCCAGAACGGTGGATCTTTCTGAATGTGAACCGGAATCGGCATATCCCGCGCCTCGCCTCGGAATTGGGCGCGTTTAGCTTCGACCATCTGCCCTTGCCAGTCCTGATAAGACTTGCGCAGTTCGCGCATCCCCTCGATGCAGCGCAGCGAGAAACCGCCCATCTCCTGCACGAAGACGATGCGGTGGCGCTCTTCTTTTGCCAGCGGCGCGATGCTCGACTTGTTACCCAGACGCTCGGAGAGAACCTCGAGCAGCTTTTGGGCGGCGGGCTCCTCAGTATCGCGCCCGTTGACGATCGCCGCCATTTGGTTGAGCTGCGGCGTGAAGCTCGCATCGCCGCGCGTCATCTCCGGCCGCGACAGGATCAAGAACGGATTCGACTTGCCGTAGGCGATCGCGATTTGGCTGCGAATCTCGGCGTTGTCGTTGTTATAGGTCTTGTAGAGCAGGTCGCAGGCCGACAGCTCGCGCACCAGCTTGCTCGACTGCGGCGCTTTGGTGATGCGCGCGCGGGCTTCGTCAAAAATGGTGCCGCGTACGTCTTCGTCCTGTACGTCTTCGAGGCGCTGCAAGTCGAACAGTCGGAAAACGCGATCGGCGTTGCGGTTTTCTTGCCAGAGACCACTCAGCTCCGGTAGCACCGACTCCGCCATCGTCGAACATAGATTGTTTAACCCCTGTTCGTAGGGGCTCTGGCTGGTTTCACTCGATCCGGACTGCTGCTCGACGAAATCGCGATATAGCTCGTTGAGGACGGCGCGATCGTAGAGCTTGATGCCGTTGACGCTCAAGGTATCGGCGCTATTGGCCTGCTCGTCGGCCGCCGCCGCAAAGCCGTCGCGAGCGATACGCAGTTTTTGGACGAAGCGGTTGTACTGCGATCGCAGCTTCTCGAGATGTTCCTTCATCCGTGCGATGACCACCTGTCCTAGCTGGCGAGACTTGGCCTGGACGATCGCCTTGAGCGATTCGTTCAAGTTTTGCAGCGCTTCTTCGCAGAGCTCTTCCATCTTGCCCTGCTTGGTCAGGCCGAAACGATCGCGGTAGTACACGATGTCCTGGAGCTTCTGGGCGTAGGCCTCCTGGAAGACATTCTGCTGCTGTTCCCAGGTGTCGAGCTGGCGTTTGAAGATCTTCTCCGTGTTCATGATAATTTGCTCGCACAGTTCTAGGAACTGCTCGGCAAACTTCGGCCCGCGATTGCGATCTTGTAGAATCTCGTAGAGCTTCTCTTCCAGTGATTTGCGGGTTTGGATGATGACGCGATCGCGATTCTCGTACATTTTGATGAGGTAGTCGCCGTGCATGCGATCGTCGGGGCTGCTGTCGTTGAAGTGCTCGTCGCGATACTTGCGAGCGCTCGGATCCAGGAACGTATCGACGAAATTGCGAATCGCGCCCTCCTCGGAGCCGAACAGGTTGAGACCCTCCTTCGTGCATTTGAGGCGATCGTTGTCGGCAATGTCTTGCCGCACGGTGTTGACCCAACTGCTCACGGTTTCGAGCAGCGAGCCTTTACCCGACGAAGACAGATCGGCCAGCAGTTCCATCGAGGTGAGGCGCATCGGCTTGAGGATTTCTTTCTCGACCTCGCTGCGCATATCTGCTGGAAGCGCCATATCGCCGTTGAGCCACCAGCCCACCAGGTCAGCAGACAGGCGCTCGGACAGTGAAGCTCGAATCTGCGAAATTGGAATTTCGACCGTCGAGAGGCCGAAGCTCATAAAGTTTTTCGGATAGCTGCGACCGCAGGGATCGGCCTGCGCCCAGGAGCCTTTGATATTGTCGCGAATCGAGCGCTTGTGCGGCGCGAAATCCGAGGTTAGATCGAGAAAAATATTCTGCGCGATCGCTTCGCGAATGCTGTCGAGGTCGAGCTCTCCCGCTTCGTTTTTCGTACCGACTAAATAGGTAAAGTCAAACGGCGCGCGCTGCTCGATAATTTCGCCCGCTGCCGAGGAGGTGAACTGCGCGCGATACTCCGTCCGCGAATCGGAAAAGTAGCTCAGCTCCATCAGCGCCGCGTAACCGTTCGCCAAGACGCGATCGCCCACGTCGATCGAAGCGAAGGCATTCGGCATCGGCACGATCGACGTCGTCGTCGGACTGGTCGTCACTTTTCGCAGCCAAGCGCGAATGCAATAAGCCAGGTCGAGAATCATGCCGCTACCCGTCCCGCCGGAGAGCGAACCGACCACGAAGACGTTCATCGCCGTCGGTTTTACTTTCACGTCATAGTTATTGAGCATGAACTGCTCGTGGCCTTTGGCGCGATTACAGGCTTGGGTGAAGGTCTTCTCGATGCCCGGGTAGTTGTAGAAAAATGCGAACCGGCCGCAGCCGCGAATCTGCCCAGCTCCGGCTTCGAGTGCCGTTACGTTTTTTTCGAGCTCTTTGGGAAACCAAGCCTCGATCCAGGGATAGTTCCCCATGTTTTGCAGGATCGCATCGGCCTCGATTCCTTTAACCGTGGCGTGATACTTCTCGTTGTCTTTCAGCGTCGAACCGGCGGCGCTGGGGTTACTGACTTGGTAGTCCTTGTCGGTGTCGATCGACAGAAAGCTAACAACCGGAAAAGCCTTTAAGCTGCCGTAAACCTCTTCGATCGCCCGCCGAACCCTAGCGATCACCTCATTCCCCGTACCGCCAATCCCGACGATGACCGTCGGTACCATTGTTTTCTCATCAACTGCCATAATTTAACCTCTTGTTTGCGATACGGAATGGGTGGGAATAGTGCCCGAATAAAACTCAAGATCGGGGCAACAATACAGAAGTTGCACGCGCTACGGACTTTGCGCTAGCAGGGCTTGATAAACGGAATCGTGGCAAATTTCCAAACGGCAATCAGCGTTGCTGTCGTCCAAAACAGCGCGTGTGAGACGGCGGCTCGTCCTGCCATATCGATCCGCAAGCCGAACATACCTTGAAATACCCAACGATCGAGCGGCAAAATCACCATCCACATCAACGCGATCCAGGCCATTCCCAACCAGAAGATAATCCACTTGATGTTGCTGTTGATGCTCCCAAAGAGCTTTTCTTGCAGACTGCTCGCCAGCTCGCTGGCTTCACTCGCCAGCGACAAACCGCCCGTCGTCAGCGACATTTGACCGGCTTCGGCCAAATCTTCTGGTGCAACACCCACAAAGATGCTGTGGATCTTGATGCCCTGTGCCACGATCTGCGCCAGTAGACTGGGGTCAAGCGGCGTACTGGGTTTGCCGTCAGTCACTACGAGCAGCTCGCGACAGCGATCGGAGACCTGCAAGAGGGCGTTAGTCGCATCGGTAATCGCGAGATTGAGATCGGTGCGCTCCGTCTCGAGCCTGCCCGCGAGCGTCGGATCGCTGAGCTTGGCGAGCATCTCCGTCTCGACGGCTTCTGGGTCGGCCTTGAATGACTCGGTGAGCGGCTCGGTCTGACCAGCAAAGCCGAAGACTTTGATTTGGTTAGGCCGATCGAGGGTCGTATTGCTGCGCTCGAGGTATGCCTTGACGGCGGCGATTTCCTCGAACATGACGCTGCCCGGCTGCTCGAAGTTTGCCAGGTCGCCGGTGCTGTTACTCAGATCGAGAGCGATTGCGACGTTGACGTTCGGCCTCCCCAAACCGAGTAGGGCAGACAGCAGCGCGATCGCGAGACAGAGCCCAAAGGCGATTGCGGGAATGTTGAATAGGGGATTTTCGAGAATCGTGCGGCGTGTCATTGGTATTTAAAGTGCGATCGCAACGATCGCGAGTGCGGGCGGACGAGTGGCAGTAGAGCTCGCCGTCGAGGCGATCGAAACATCAACCTCGACGGCGGAACCGGTGAAGCGCTATAGACAGCCGTTCTCGACGGAAACGAAACTGAAATTCGCACCGCTCGGGCCGCCGGAGTTCGACGGCTGGACGCAAACGAGCGGCACGCTGTCGATCACGTTGTAGTCCGCCTGGGTGGCTCCTACCTCGACGCCATCGTTGAGGATCTGCGATGCTTGGGCGCGATCGGGCGCGTTGCGCAGCACCCGCGACATCAGGTCGGTCGCGTCGAACGCCGCCGTCGTCCGCCAGCTCACCCGGCCTTTCCACAGTTGCGCCGTGTCTTTCGAGAAGCCCGCGTCGTTCTCCTCCCAGCGCCAGGGCACGGCTAGCACCATCTCGTTCACGGCCGACTCGCCGTTGAGCAGCAGCTGCGGCGAGTAGAGCGCGGCATCGCCCATCAGCAAAAGGCGATCGGAGCCGAGAGCCGCGTTGTTTTGCGCCACGCTGATGGCCACGGAAACGCCAGATTCGCCGGGAAGCGCCAGCAAAATCGAGTTGGAGTCATTCGTCCGCGCTTTGTTGACCAGTGCCGAGCCGTCGAGGCTGGTTTCGACGCCGATATCGACCGAGTCGAGCTTTGCGCCGGGCGATAAGGTATCCTCGTTCGCCTCAAACTGTTGCTTGAGGTAGTTACTGTAAGGGTTGCGCGAGTCGAAGACCAGCGTTACTTTGGCTTCTTTCTGCGTGGCCTTGGCGTGTTCGATCAGCGTCGCCAGTGCCTTGATGACGTACTGCTTGTAGAGGTCATCGACGCCCTGGGCGATCGGCACCGTCGTCAGGATGCTGTTGTTCGTGCCGATATCTTCGGTTAGTTCGATCGTCATCGGCGCAAGTACCGGCAGTTGTTGCGCGGCGTAACCTTGCAGGACGACGGCGCTGTACTCCGTCGCGCCGTGGCCGATGATACCCAGCACTTGCTCCGTACCCATTAGCACGCCCGCAATTTCGCCTTCCAGCGCGTTTTCCGGCGTGGCATCGCCCGCATCTACGACGACAACCGCCATCAGGCGCTCGACCCCCCTGTCGTTGAACTGCTTCTGCGCCGTGGCGACACCGCGCAGGATTTCTTTGCCCGTATCGTCATCGAGGGGTAAGGGCGCAACGACTGAAACCACAATCGGGTTGCCGCTCTCCATTGCTTTGGAGTTGTTCAGATAAATCTGCGCTTCGGGATCGTTCGAGTCCGCCGCCACAGCCGTCTCGTACAGCGAAATTGCCGCGCCCCAGTCGCGCAGCGCGAACTTCGTGCTGGCCGCTTCTTTCTGAGCGACGTTGTTCGAGCTTTTAATCAGCGTCCGTTCGCCTTGACTGAAGATTTCGACGATCGACTTATCGGCGCACTCGCTGACGAAGTCGTCGGGGTCGGTTGCCGCACAGTTGGCGATTGAAACGTTACCGCCACCAATATTGTTCGGGCTCGGTGGAGGCGTGCCGCCCACAGTCTGGCCGGTATTTACACCGGGCGTTGGCGTCGATGTGGGGGAAACTGCCGTCGTTCCACCGTTTTTATTTCCGCTCAACATGCGCGACACGCCGAAAGCTCCGCCCGCCAGTGCGACCACGGCCGCTGCCGCCATCGCGATCGGCTTCACCGGCAAACCGCTGCCGCCGCGGCCCCCAACCGGACTGCGGCCCCCACTCGAGCCGCCACCGACAACGTCGTTCTTACTCAGACCACAGACATCACACAGTAGACCCGTATTGTCGTGTGGGAGGTGCGGATCGAATTCAGTGCCGTCCGCTTTGACCCCAGTGCAAGTCCATGACATCAGTAATATCTCCTCAGTTTTTTGATTTCTCAGTACGATTGCGGGTTTGAATGAGTTGGGAACGTCTTGAAAGACGGCCTTTGATGCCATGGATAAAGACGAGTCCAGTGTTTTTTCAGGCGAGCTAGAAAGGAAGCCTCAGGTGTATTAGAACTTACGGATATTTGCAGAACTCGCTTGCTCTTAACAATCCCTGCAACAGTATATATGTGAGGTTTACTTTGAAAAGGTCTTTGTCGGCTTTTCCTATCAAAGTTATCTGACGCGATCTTAGGAATTTTTCTGAGTCTGAATCCTCTAGCGATCGCCCATCGCAGAAAAATCGCCCACGTTCAGAGAGCCGGGCCTGTTTCTGTCTCGTGGGAGGCTTCTGGGAAAAATTCCGCACCGCGCTCGAGAGCGGAGTCGATCGGGATACTCCAGCTCGATGCTGATGCCATCTCGCGTAAATCTTCGGGAATCGATCGCCCGTCCGGGTAGACGAACGGATCGCCCCATAATGGATAAGCGTGCAAGCCGTTGATTGCGATGAGTTCGCCCCTAAGATTCACCACGGGGCCGCCGCTCATGCCCTTCATTATTGGATTGCTGTAAGCGTAGCGATAGCCGTCAACGAGCGGCTCGTCGAGAGCGTAGGTCAGCTCGCCCTGTGTCCAACGAAATTTGCTGTTCTCTGGCCGCGTGCGATCGGCATCGACAAACGGATAGCCAGTGGCAAATGTCCTCTCGCCCGGTGACACCTGAGTTTGAACGGAGGCAACACGCAGGTTGCGATCGCTGGTAAACGAGAGAAATGCAAGATCGTAGCCGCCTACACGATCGTCGAGTTCGATCGTAGCGTCATAGATCTGCCCGTCATCAGTTTGGATTTGTACGGTCTCGTCGCGCAAAACATGAGAGTTCGTCGCCACGATGTAGCGATCTTCGCCGCCTTCGATTTCGTGGCGGGCAACGATCGCGCCGCTGCCCCAGCTTTCTTCGCCGAACACTTTTACCGTAAACTGACGAACGCGATCGCCGAACTCGCTTGCCTCGAGAGAAGGAAAAAAGTCGTCCGTTGTGTAATTGCTTTCCGGGCAGAAGAAACAAGGTAATTCTTGGGCTCTACAGGCCGGGAGTGCGATTTCCATCGTAATGGAAGTACCAAAAAGAATCGCGATCGTTCTCGTCAAGCCAATCAACATTCAGCAAAGAGACCAATAGGGACAAGTGCAGAGTACGCGAATGCCGGGGGGGGGAGTACGGGGTGGCGTCAGGCCCTAATGTCTCGTTACGCCGATCGTCGATCGTCTCGACTCTCTACTCACGTCAGCGCAGACTAATTACTTATGAGGTAGTGCATCTGTCCTTCCGCATCTCCCGCCAGAATATCGCCGTTTGGCAGGGACGCCACGGCGCGCACGATTGGCGGGAAAGCTACAGGGGACGGAGAGGAAGAGCGCAGGCCAGTGTCGATATCCCAATATGAGACTACACCGGGGCCGATGCTACTGTCGCCCGTTCCCACGATTGCCGTTTGGCCGTCGGGAGAGAGTGCCAGGCTGCGAACCTCAAATCCCGTGTCGAATTCTCGTAGAATCGCCCAGGTTTGAGTATCGATGACCGCGATATTGCCGTAGTTATCGCCGGTGATCAACTTAGAGCCATCGGGGGTAAAGTGCATCTCGATGATGACATGAGGAAGCTGCAACTCGCGCGTACCGCGTCCGCCTTCAGCGATGTTCCATCGGAATAGCACTCGCCCGATCGCGCCTATGGCATGTGTGCCGTCTGGAGCTGCAATCAGGTCGCTCGGTGCAAGGATACCGTCGTTGTAGGTGCGGATTTGCGTGCCGTCGGCTACGTTATAGTGCTCGACTTTGCCACCTGCGCCGCCGATCAGTAGGCTCTGACCGCTGCGGCTAAAGGCAACCGCCGACACGCCGCGACCATCGTCGAATGCGAAGGTGCGCAAAAGCTGTTGACTCACCACATCCCACAACATCACCGTGCCGTCACCGCTGCCGCTGGCGAGCAGACGGCCATCCGGACTGAAGGCCAAGTCTTGGACGCTGGTGTCGTGGTTGCCGAGCGTAGTCGTGTTCGCGCTGCTTCGCAGATAGACCGTACCTCTGCCGGAACCGATCGCCACTCGACCGTCGGAGCTGGCGACGATTTTCTCGATCGAGTCATCCGCAATAAAGTCAGGGTCATCTGGGTCGGTAACGATGTCACCGTCATCCGGATCGACCAAGGTAATGACATCATCGTCTGGGTCGGTAACGATGTCATCATCATCTGGACTGACTAAGGTGATGACATCATCATCTGGATCGGTAACGATGTCATCATCATCCGGATCGACCAAGGTAATGATGCTACTGTTCATTCCTCCAAAGCGTTCGTCAAAGGCGGACAAGAGTGCAACTTCATAGGGCGAGGGCGATTCTGCCTCGTACTCGGATAGCAGCGTTCTGCCTTGCGACTCGTCACCGGACGCGGCGGAAAGGTCGCCGTAGGTGCGACGCACGTAGGCGCGCGAAAGCAATGTGAAGGGATGGGTGAGGGTACTCACGGCGTCGTTCGCGCTTGTATTTGCCTCGAGTGCTAAGCCTTCGTCTGCATAGCTGCGAGCTTGCAGCGCCAGAGACAGCGCTTGCAGGCGTGGAGAAAGGCGCGACTGGGCGCGACGGAGATCTTCGATCGCGTCGTTATGACGATCGAGCTTGGCGCGAGCCGCACCGCGCACTAGCAGCGCCTCGGCATTATTCGAGTTGCGTCGCAGTACCTGGCTCGCATCGTCGATAACCCGGCTGTAGTCATCGCCTTGCGCGAGGCGAGCGTGGGCGAGCCCGATCAACGCAACCTCAGAGTCCGGCTTGAAGAGTAACCCCTGGGAAAAGTCGGCGATCGCACCGTCATAGTCTCCGTTCGCCATGCGAACGAGTGCATTTTGCGCGAAGGCACTCGGCGCGTTGTTGAGGAACGTTTCGATCGTAATCCCCCAGTAGAACCCGCCGCCTCGATCGGCAGCCGCGTGAATGCCGACCAGCTCGCTACTCTCATTGAGGATCGGTCCACCGCTCATACCGCCGCGCGTCGAACCGTTATAAATCAGGTTATACCCGCTGCTCTGGGCTCCATCGAGCTGGTTTGACACCTGACCGAGCGAGCAAGTTGGCCGCGAGGCATTCAGACCCGTCGGCCAGCCCGAAACCGATACATCTGCACCGTTGTTAATGTCCGTCTGCATGCGATCGCCGACGATGCGGTAGTCGTCATTGCTCTCCATCGTCACGATCGCCATATCGAGATCGAGATGGCTCGGGAAGCGGATAATGTCCTCGCGTTCGAGCCGGTAGGGCGATCCGCCGCCTGGCGGTGTGACCTGGTAAGTGAGCTGCGGCTCGCCGACAACATGACCGGCAGTCAGGATGTAGTACAGACCATCCTGCTCGGCCAGCAGCACGCCACTACCTTGAGACGGGCGACTCGGATCGGCACTGTCAATCTGAACCGTGATTTGCTCTGCAAGCTGGCACGCTGCCTCAGAACCAGAAGCTCTCGGAACGAGACCGACGAAACAGAGCGCTGCCGTCGCGAGGGCGGGAAAAGTGCGGCAGAATGGAACAGACGAGGAAAACATGATTGGAAGTTTGGTTCTGGCGAGCAGGGAGAAGAGCGACAGAGTCTTGGGGAGAGTGAGTGTCGATCGCCTTTAAACAAGTATCAAGATAGCAGCAATGGCCGATCTCAGAGGTTTAGACATCATCGAGATTGTCCTGAGTATGCCCCGAAAGTAAAAAGTCAAAAACCTTGAAAATTCAAGCGCTTCTCAGTCGTTCGGTTGCTCCTGAAACTACTCAAAGTGCTGGCAATATTTTACGAAAATCGATCTAACTCGCCGCTATTTTGACGGCATTTATCTCAAAATTTGGCGATACTGATCGCAGGGAAGCATTGAGTCTCAATACTGCTAGCAATATTCAAAGACCCAAAATAAAATACGATCGAAACTTGCGAAAGTTCTTGTTCTTTACCTCGTCTCACCGCTTCAAGTGATGTCGATCGTATCGAAAATTCCCCCACATCAACCACCTGATCAAAAACCATCTACGTAGAATCCACAGTATGAGTAACAGGGGGCTTTTGTTTATACTCTGTTAGATGCTTTTTTTCTCTGGATCGAGTCTAAAGCAAAACCTGCAAACCAATCTAAGTGAAAACACTAGAATCATGCGTTTTCCCTGATATTTGCAAAAAGGCGGGATCGCATGCGCGACGGCAGCGCCCTTCCTAGACATGTGACTCTAGCCAGAGATAGGCATTTCCCTGACGCCCTAAGTACCAACGACATGCTGAATAGAACCTTTTTGAAAGCTGCCATCTTCTCACTGGTCGCCGCAGTGTCGGCAGCGGCTGGAGCTCCAGCTCGTGCGAACTACGCTTATCCCGACGCCTTTGCATGCCAGCGGGATGCATCGGGCGTGTTCACGACCTATGCCGTCAAAGGTGATATGGAGGTGGCAATTATCCAGTGGACGAGCGACTTCGGCTCTTCGTCTGGCTACTCGCAACAAGACCGCTGCGAAATGGTCTCCAACCGTCTCGATAGCACTATCCGGAACCGCACACTGCAATATTTGACCCACGGTTGGATGAACGGCCAACCCGTAATCTGCACGGCGGAGGATCGTGGTGGCTCTTGCGGTACCCTCATTCTCACCCTGCCGCACAGCCGCGCTCACCTCGCTGCTAGCACGCTTCGCAGCATGGGCGATGCGGGTCGTCTGGCTTCCGGCCCAATAACTCAATCGGAAGGAGGGAGTTGTTCAGATGGCCCGATCGCAGATGTCGGAATGGCGTCGGATAGCGATTCGTTTGGCCCGCGCCCTGATGTTGGACATGCCGAGCCCGAAGTGCGCACGGCACGCGATGCAGGCTGCGTCACGGAAGAAGACGGAACCGTCTATGTCGATATGCTCGGCGTCTTGGGTCACGTCTTCAACTAGGTTCAGGCTGACATGGGGCGATCGAGTTCTCGGACTCGTCTCATGTCTATTCATCTCGATACCATCAGATCGCAAGCAGACCCGCGACGGCGAGCGCCACACTCGGCGCGCAGCTCGTGGGCCTGCTTTTTGCATATTTGAGTTTTCCAGTGTCAGATCGCTACTGCATTCGATCGATCGTCCGATACTGGATCGCCTCGGCGATATGGTTCGTGCCGATCGCCTCGCTCCCGGCCAGGTCGGCGATCGTCCGCGACACCTTGAGGATGCGATCGGTCGCCCGCGCCGAGAGCCCCAGCTTGCGGATCGCTCCTTCGAGGATGGCCTGGGAGCCTGCATCGAGCTGACACCATTTCCGTAAATGGCTGCTGCCCATCTCGGCATTGCAGCGCACGGACTCGCCGCGAAACCGCTCCGAGGCGCGATCGCGACCGGCCTGCACGCGATCTCGCACGTTCTCTGACGGCTCGCCGGTGCTCTGCTGGGTCATCTCCTCTGGTTTCAATCGCCCGACGACGACTTGTAAATCGATGCGATCCATCAGCGGTCCCGACAATCGCGACCAATATTGCTCGCGCTGGCGGGGCGAGCAGGAGCAGGCTTGGATCGTGTCGCCGAAGTAGCCGCAAGGGCAGGGGTTGGTGCTAGCGATGAGGGTGAATTGGGCGGGGAATTCGACGGACTGGCGCGTGCGCGAGATCGTCACGAAGCCGTCTTCGAGGGGCTGACGGAGGAATTCGAGAACGTCGCGCTTGAATTCGGTCAGCTCGTCCAGAAACAAAATGCCGTTATGCGCCAGGGAGATTTCGCCTGGTTTCGGGTAGCTGCCGCCGCCGACCAACGACGGCCCCGAGGCGGAGTGGTGCGGGCTGCGGAAGGGCCGATCGCGCACGAGCTGGCCGCGATCGCGCAGCAGCCCCGCCACCGAATGAATTTGCGTCACCTCCAGCGCTTCCTCGACGCGCAGGGGCGGCAGGATTCCCGGCAATCGTCGCGCTAGCATGGTTTTGCCGCTTCCAGGAGGTCCTACGAATATGAGGTTGTGCCCGCCGGTTGCGGCGATCTCTAGGGCGCGGCGAGCTTGGATTTGGCCTTTTACGTCTTTGAGGTCGAGCATCAGTCGATCGCTGTCGGCCAGCGCTGCTTCGGGATCGACGACGACGCGGGCGTGGCGGCTCGGGTCGTTCATCAGGTCGGCCACTTCGGCAATGCTCTTGCAGCCGTAGACCGACAGACCCTCGACGACGGCGGCTTCTTGGACGTTGGCTTCCGGTACGACGATCGCGCTCATGCCCAGACGCCGCGCTGCCGCTGCGATCGGCAAGACGCCCGCCACGGGTCGCAGGCTACCGTCGAGCGACACTTCCCCGAGAAACATCGTGTCGCCGAGGAGTTGGGCGCTGACCTGCTCGGAGGCGGCCAGGATGCCCACGGCGATCGGCAGATCGAAGCTAGGGCCCTCTTTGCGGAGGTCGGCGGGCGTTAAGTTGACGACGATTTTCCGCATCGGGAAAGCGTAGCCGGAGTTTTTTAGCGCGGCTTTGACCCGCTCGCGCGACTCTTGGACGGCGGCATCGGGCAGGCCGACGATGACGGTTTTCGGCAGGCCACCGGCCACATCTACTTCGACGCCCACTTTGACGGCGTCGATGCCGACCAGGGTTGCACTCCAAATTCGAGCTAGCACGGGCAGGGGTCGCGTCGATCGCGCGTTTGAAACGGTCGTGCGGTATCGTCTCACGGCGAGTAGTGGCAAGGGGGCGATCGGTGTCACATCGGCCTACCGGAACGATCGCGAGCTTCCTACAATGGTCGGATAGCCGCAGGAGACTAATGCGTCGTGATAACACAGCGATTTTCGAGGGTGCGACGCGACGATCGCGGGGTCGATCGCAACTGGTTGCTGTGGCTGACGATCGCGGCGCTCGCTCTCTACACCCTCAACCTCGATGGGACAGCGCTGCGCGACTGGGATGAAGCCACTGTCGCCCAAGTCGCTCGCGAGATCGCCAACGCGCCGATCGAGTCGCTGACCTGGCTGTTTCCGACGCTCCAAGGCGAACCCTACTGGAACAAACCGCCGCTGCTGCACTGGGCGATCGCGCTGTGCTTTCGGCTGTTCGGCGAGGGCGAGTGGACGGCGCGGTTGCCGGGGGCGCTGTGCGGCGCGCTGACGGCTCCGGCGCTGTATGTGGTGGTGCGCGAGCTGTGGCCGCGTCGGCTCGAGGCGATGCTGGCGAGTACGATTTTTTTGACCTGGTTGCCGGTGGTGCGCCACGGACGGCTGGCGATGCTGGACGCGGCGATCGGGCTGTTTTTCGTCGTGGCGATCGGCTTTACGCTGCGATCGCGGCGGGATTTGCGCTACTCCTTGGGTCTGGGCGTAGCGATCGGGCTAATGTGCCTGACCAAAGGACTACTCGGAATTTGCCTCGGCGGTCTGCTGATGGTCTTTTTGGTGTGGGACACGCCGCGCCTGCTTCGGCAGCCCTGGTTTTGGTATGGCATCGGCACGGGCAGCATTCCGGCCTGGTCGTGGTACGCGATGCAGTTCCAGCGTTACGGCAGCGAGTTCGCGAGCAAGCATCTGGGCGAGCAGGCGGTCGATCGCCTGGTCACAAGCGTCGAGAGTAATGGCGGCTCGCCGGAATATTATGTCTTTGAGCTGCTGAAGTACGGCTGGCCGTGGCTGCTGTTCGCCGTGCCGGGGATGATTTGGGCGTGGCAAAACCGAAAGTTTAGCTGGGGCAAGCTGCTAATCGTCTGCGGCCTCGGCTATGGGCTGATTATCTCGGCGATGCAGACAAAGCTGCCCTGGTACGTGCTGCCGCTGTATCCAGTTTTAGCGATCGCGGCGGGGATTCGCCTCGGCGACCTGTGGCAGAGCGGTCACATTACGGGGATGCCGATCGCGGTCGATCGGCGCTATCCGCATATCTGGGCGCTCGGTTTGGGCGGGCTCGCGACTGGGATGGTGAGCCTGCTGGGTTACGAGCTGCTGGCGTTTGCAGAGGGTCGCCCGCTGCTGCTGACCTGGCACGTGCAGGTGACGGTAGCCTGTCTGGCGATGACCTTTGGGCTGGCGGCTTGGCGGGTGGCGCGGCGCGATTTGCAGTTCATTTTGGTGCTGGTTTGGGGGACGTATATTTCGCTGCTGTCGTTTGTGACGTCTAACCAATGGAACTGGGAGCTGAACGAAAACTATCCCGTGCGTCCCGCTGCTGAGTTCGTCCGACAGGCGATTCCGCCCGATCGCCCGCTGCTAGTTCTCGATGCCTATCCACGCCCGTCGTTGGCTTATTACGCCGAGCGCCCGATCGCTGTCGTTGCGCCCGACGATCGCGAACAGCTGTATGAAAAATGGCAAGTTCAGCCCGAACTTTGCGTACTTGCTCCCGTCGAGCGTGCAGTAACACTGAGAGAACTCGTACGTGATTCGGACATCTCGGGGACGTTTGTTCGCTCGCAGGACTGGATCGCTGTCTGTCGTGCGTCGCTCTCCGACGGAGCCCCCGAATAGCGCGATACGAGGCCGTCGCTGTCTACCTTCACCAAACTTCGCCATGCGCTCAGCTCCTCTGACTGCTTTGCTTTCGCGCTTCATGTTGCTGGCGGTTGCGACGATCGCGCTGCCGAGTTTTCCCGCGCTGGCGACCGAAATGGCGATGTCGCCCCACGAGCCGGACTATCAGTGCGACCCGCCGGTGACGCAGCTCGATATGAACTTCTGCGCGCGCGATCGCTGGCAGGCGGAGGACGATCGCCTCGACGCGCTTTACGAGCGCCTAGAACCGACGCTGTCCGACCTGGCCGCGACCGCACTGGCTGAAGCGCAGCTTGCCTGGGCTGAATATCGCGACGCCGAATGCGAGTTCGCGACCAGCGCCTATATGGGTGGCTCGATCGCGCCGCTGATTTACCACGATTGCCGCCAAGCCCTGACCGCCGCGCGCGCCGACGAGTTGGCCGCATACATCGACGATCGTCGTCCCGATGCCGAACGCAGCGACTTCGAGGAACTCGAAGGCGAGCAGAGAGCCGCTCTCTACACGCTCTACTTCCACATGGCGAGCAACGTACCTCGAAGCGAAGACCTCTCCGCTGCCGACACCGCCTGGACGAACTATCGCTATACGGTTTGCGAACTCGAATCGATTCTGGGGCAGACGTCGGGGCGGCAAAACTGTCGGCTCCGCGTCACAGAGCAGCGCCTCGCCCGCCTGCAAAACTATCTGGAACAGCGCCGCTAGCACGCTCCAAATAATGTAGGGGCGCATGGCAATGCGCCCGGATGCCGGTTTCGCGCGAACGATATCGCGGGCGCACTGCCGTGACGCCCCTACCGATATTTTTTGTATCTCTAGCTAGCGCTGGGGATTCGGTGCGCTGGGAGCAGTGGGGTATGCGGCCTGCGCGCCAGGGACGGGCTGCGGGGTCGCGCCGGGAGCGGCAGAATTCGAGAGCGGCTGCTGGGGCGCGGCCTGCGGCTGGGGTTGTTGAGCTGCTTGCTGAGCCTGCTGCGCCTGCTGCGCCTGCTGCTTTTGCGCCTGCTGAAGCTGCTGGGCTTGGTGCATCGCTTCCTGGCGATGAGCGCGGTAGGACGCATCCTGCTGGAGCTGGGCGCGACCGTTGTTGACCACGCGCATCATGTCGCTGAGCTGCTGCTCGATCGCCTTCAGCACGCGATCGGCGTACTCGTCGGCTCCCGCCTCGATCGCGCGGGCATCGGCCAAGGCGCGAGTGCGAATCTCGTCGGCTTCCTGCTGGGCGTGCTGGCGCAGGCGTTCGATTTCCGCCATCGTCCGTTCCTGGGCGGCATCGCAGTCGGCTTTGATTTGCTCGCGAATGCGATCGGCTTCGGCCTTAGCCTGACGCACCAGTCCCATTTCATCGACGATGCTCGCGGCCTGCTTCTCGGCGGCCTCGACCACGTCTCGACCGTACTTCTCCGACTGGCGTAGGATCTCGTCCTTCTGGCGCAGCACCTCTTCCGCGCCCTGGAACGCCGACGGTAAATTCAGCCGCACCAGGTCGAGGACATCGAGGATCGGCTCTTCGTCGATCAGCGTCCGACCCGTCAGCGGCACGCGCGGGCTATCGAGGATCATTTCCTCGATGCGGCTGAGTTCTTGCTGGATATCGACCTTGCGATCGGCGCTCGCCGGAGCTGCGGCCTCTGCGGAACGATCGCCGGAAGTTCCCGCCGCCGATGCGGGCGTCGAATTGGAAGTGGTGTTGGAGTCGTTCACAGGTTGCCTGGATGTTTGGTCGGGATCGAGGCGGCGGTGGCCTGACCGTAGCAGTGATAAATTTCCCGCGCGACGGACGGGGGAACGAGATGATCGACGGAACCGCCGAAGCGGGCGATTTCCTTAACGACGCTGCTGCTCAGGAAGCTGTACTCGTTCGAGGCGGCGAGGAAGACGGTTTCCGTCGTCGCTGAGAGGGTTTTGTTGGTGTGCGCCATTTGCAGCTCCATCTCGAAGTCCGAGAGAACCCGCAGGCCACGCAGCAACACTTTGGCGTTGTGGGCTTTGGCGTAATCGACGGTGAGCCCGTCGAAGCGATCGACCTCGACGTTACCCAAATGCGCGGTGCTGTTGGCGATTTGCTCGACGCGGCGCTCGCTGGGGAAGAGCGGCGTTTTGTTGGGGTTCGTCACGACGGCGACGATGACCGTGCCGAAGAGCTGGCAACCCCGCTCGATGATGTCGAGATGTCCGAAGGTGATCGGATCGAAGCTGCCGGGATAGATTGCCGTGACGCTCGATCGCATGGTGCTGGAGCCGACAAAGGCGGCACTTTTACGTAGTCAACATTGTACACGGCGAGTTTCCAGCGCTCGGACGTTGTCGAAGTTCAACCCAGGGCCGCTGATATGTAGGAGGCTGAGCTTATCGTTCGCGTAGCGTCGGCCGCGCCGATAGCCTGGGTGAAATCGTGAAAAGTGGCCGCACTATTCGCAGGGCGAAGGTTACGCCGACGACAGGCTCAGTGCTCGAATCCTGGCTCGAACGACTTCAAGAGTTTTGTATGCGTTTGCCTTGAAACTCAACCCAACGGCATCAACGCCGATCGCGCCAACTCCGCCGATGCATCCACCAGCGGTAACAGTGGCCCCAACCGCTCCGCCCCGCTCGTGTCCAAATCGCTGTGACACAGCACGATCTGCTCCTCCGCCCGCGCCATTAACTCCGCCAACACGCAGCGCAACCGCCGATCGTCCGACACTTGCTCGAAGCTTTCATCCAGCGTTTCCCCGTCCCAACTCCGCAAAAACAGCGGCGCACCGAACAGCTCTGCCGCCCCGCCCTGCGACCACAGCGGCGAGCCCACATCCAGCCAAAACTGCCAGCGATGGGTTTGGCGCGTCGATCGATACTGAAAAATATTGCTGAGCAGAATCGCGCTGCCCGCATCGTCACTCGCCAGACCGACAGGAAATGGGTCGGCGGCGATCGCCCCGCTTCGCAACAAGCGCACGAATCGCCCGACGATCTCCCGCTCGGATTTGCGATCGCGCTGGGAATCGGTCTCGAATCGCTCGATCTGGCGCTGCACGTCCCAATAGTGCTGCGACGACTCGATCGCGGCGCGCAGCTCGACGAAACTATCGTCGTTCAAATGCGGACGCCAGAGCCAGTCCCGCACGGCGCGATCGAGTACCGCCAGCGCGTCGAGCTTTCCGGCCTCCAGCTCGCCGCGCGTTGCTTTTAGCCAGTCCAGAATCCGAGCGTAAGCCGCCGAAGCGCGGTACCCGAGCCGATCGCGACGCGGGAAAATCTCCAGCGACTGCAGGTCGGGATTTTCTAAGTCGGGAACGTAACAGAGGTCGGCGATCGCGCCCGCCCGTACCGGATCGATATCCGGCGAAAACGCCGCCAGCTCGCCCTGCCCCAGCGCGATCGGCGGCAAGTCTCGCGCGCCCGTATCCGACGATCGGCGACGCGGCGAAAGCATCGTCAGCATCTCCGCAACGGCATCGCGATCGAGCAAGTCCCCCAGGCAATACACCAGCGCCACCAGCGTCAGCAGCGCCCGCACGCGCGGCGAGCCGGACAGCGGGCGCTGGGTATTGAGCGTGCGCGATCGAATATTGCGGCCTTCCAGGATCGTGGCGATCGCATAGCGGGAGACGGCGTCGAGACCGGGCGCGATGATGGCGATATCGCCCGCCGCTAGGTCGTTGTCGGGCGATTCGATCAGGTCGGCAACGGTCTCGGCGGTGGCGCGCAAAAGCTGCGATCGCGACACGCTCGCCAAGTTGAGCATCTGCGCCGGAAGCGACGAGAAATCCAGCGGATCGTAGACCGTGCCGAACACCGGCGATCGCAGCCGCTCCGCACAGCCCGCCCAGCCGTCGAGCCATTCGCAATTTTCATCGTCAACCCAATCTCGGACTTTTCGCAGCGCGTCGGGATCGGCGTTAATGCCCCGCCGCACGCTCGTACTTTCTACGACCAGCTCGCCATCGACCTCGAAGCGATCGGCATTGAACGTTAGCGCCCCGAGCTTGTTCGCCTGGGCGAAAATCTCGAATAGCTCGCGGCAAATCGCCGGATATTCGTCGATATCGTCGGCATAAATCCCGCTGAATCGATCCAGCAGCTTGGCGCGATAGAACTCGTCGGCGAGCAAATCTTCGCGATACAGCCGAAAAATCGTCCCGTAGGTCAGCAGGCCACGATCGAGCGTCCAGCGAAACCACTGCGCCGCCGCCTCTTGTATCGCCAGCGCCGGACATGCCAGATAGTCCGGCAAACCGCGATCGAGCCGAGCGGCAATGTCTTCTAGCTTCCAGCACCCCGCCGTCGCCAGTTGCAATAAATCGAGAACCCGCCGCGCTTGGCGATCGGGCGCGACTCCCGGCTGTGCCAGTGCCCCATCGGCCAGCTCGTCCGCCCACAGCGATCGCGCCAGCTCCTGCTCCGTCTCCGACTGCAACCGCAGCGGGAACGCCACTTTTAAATTGCGCTTCCCGGCGATGCGCGGCCAGAACAGCAAAACTTCCCGCTCGAAAAAGCCTAGCGGCGTCGTCATCTCCGTCGGGTGACGGCCCTGTAGCACCTGCCCGAGCCGATCGCCGAGCACCGCGCGATTGTCGCCATTCGCCGCCAAGATCAGCAGCGGCGGCGCGCTCTGCACCACGCGCAGCGGTGACGGCACGTCGATCGGGATCTGCGGCAGGCCGGACGCGCTCCAGGCTTCGACCTGCTGTGCAATTGCTTCAATCAGTCGCTGCGTCTTGCCGCTGCGGGTCGCGCCTTCAATCCAGCGAAGCAACACGGCGCGCTAAGAACTCATCGCCGATCGAGCGAGACGCATCGTGTTAGGAAGCACGCCCACCAGCGATGCCAATGCCTCATCGGGCAAGCACTCCACCGTCGAAGCGTCGAAATATTGCTCGAACTGCTCGATTAGCGTCCGCGCCCGTTCGTGGGGCATGTCGCTTTGATTCAATCGATGCACGAGCCGCGTCCAATGTCGCCGAATTGAATATGCTTTCTGGCGCTCGTCAAATTCTTCTAGAGGCAATAGTGCCAAATCGCCAATGGGAATAGTTCTGCGTACGTTTACATCGAGTAGGCCGCCGACTGCCGCGCCGGGGCCTGCAAATTCTGAGTGATAGCGCTTGCAGATGACGAGCCCGTTGCGGCGCGTACCATCCACAGCCAAAAGACGCCCGCTGTTGAGTTGGGCTATTGGGAGCATTGGCAGTTACACCATGACGGGTGTCGAAACGGACTGGCGTTCTGCCTTTTTATACCGATGCGCGAGCGCAATCGTCGAGGGCATCACACCAATCAACGTGGCGAGAGTCTCGTTGGGGATCGCCTCGATCGCGTCGCAATCAAAAAACTGCTCGAAGCGCTCGAGCAATGTCAGCGCCCTGGCCAATGGTGCCGCGTCGGTCGTCAACTGTTCCATAAACCTAAGCCACTGGCGTCGCGTCGAGAAAGCCTTTTGCCGCGCTTCGTAAGCATCGCTCGGCGGAGCCGACAGCGACAGCTCGCCGATGGGGTAGATCCGCTGGACGCCCGCATCGAAAAAGCCTCCGACGGCAGAACCAGGCCCTGCAAATTCTGAGTGGTAGCGCTTCTGGACGATCAGTCCGCTGCGGCGATCGCCATCGACGACCAAAAGCTGGCCGCCATTCAATTGAGAGATTAAATCGCCACTGCGACACGATCGAACGAGTTCGCGAGTCATAACGCCAAAAAGTTTCTCAAAAAGGCCTGTAAATGCATCGCCTCTGTGAGCCTACCATAGCAAATCCGTTGTCGCCTTGCCGGTGTTTTTAGAGGATTTCGATTCAGTCGGCGTACGGCGCTTTAAGCCTTTCTCCAGTGGAAAGTCTCGCTTGCCATCCCCCCGCCTCGCGGACGCGATCTGCCGCCTTTACGCGACCGTCACCAGAGCTTGAATTCCTCTATACGAAAGAGTTTGAAGTGAATCTGGAGTGCAATACACCTCCTCTAACGCGGGGCGCAGAAATTGGAGGGCGAGCGCTCGAAATCCGGCAGATCCGACACCTGGCGAGTCGCTCGATTTGTGGGGAGAACCTCCCTCACCGCACCCCAAAATCTTGCCGCGATTCTATTGATTTTCTTCAGCTTCACAAGCTCGACCGTCGAGCACTGTTGTAATGAGCGACAAATCTACGCAACTATTCATATATTTTTGCGCGCGATCGTAATTGTTTCGTGCGATCGCTCTCGCGCGCATTGCCGACATCTCGCGAAAGCGAGGCTTTTGGGTTTAGCTGAAAATCTGCGAATGTTGGAGGCCAAGTTGGGGGCGGGCCGTTGCGCCAAATCCTCAATGGCGAAGTTTGGTCCTGCCCGTTTCGCAGGGTCAGACTTCGCTGCCGGACTTCGCTGCCTGGCCTCGCGCTCGCACGTGCTGGACCTCGTGTTGGCCGTATCCTCGCTCAGAAAACTTCTCGTGTTGCTATTGCCCTGCCTAAAACGAGCCGCTATATTAGTAAATCGTGTCAAAGCTCTCGAACATGCCAAAACTCAAAACGCGCAAGGCTGCGGCCAAGCGCTTCAAAGTCACGGGCAGCGGAAAAAAAATCTCGCGCCGTAAAGCATTTAAGAACCACCTGCTCGAACACAAAACGACTTCGCGCAAAAATGCGCTGAGTAAAAAGGCGCTGGTTCACGAGCGCGATGAGAAAAACGTCCGCCTGATGATGCCCTACGCCTAGGGCGATCGAGCTGAGCTAGTCGCTCGCAGAAGCAGAACACCCCCGTCCACACCCTACTAATTTAATGAGCCGAGTAAAGCGCGGTAACGTCGCCCGTAAGCGCCGCAAAAAAATTCTGAAGCTAGCCAAAGGCTTCCGTGGTACGCAATCGACGAATTTCCGTACCGCAAACCAACAGGTGATGAAAGCGCTGCGCAACGCGTACCGCGATCGCCGTAAGAAGAAGCGCGACTTCCGCCGTCTGTGGATCGCCCGCATCAACGCCGCGTCGCGCCTGAATGGCCTGAGCTACTCGCAGCTTACCGGCAAGCTCAAGAAAGCTGGCATCGAGCTGAATCGTAAAATGCTCGCCCAACTGGCCGTCCTCGACCCCGAAGGGTTTGCCAAGGTCGTCGAAATTGCCAAGTCTGCCTAAGAGGGGAAATGGGGATGCTCGCTCGACGCTCGCTCTCCACTCTCTTCGGCTCGACCCGCTGGCGGTTTTCGCCACGCCCTAACCTCTGCACGCCGCGACTCTGGCGCATCGGCTTGGCAGGGGTATTTTTATGGGCGATTTCGGGCAGTTTCGGACGCATTGGCGCGATCGCGGCAGACCTCGAGACGATTCGCGATCGCGGCGAGCTGGTCGTCGGCGTCAAAGACACGCTGCGTCCGCTGGGCTTTCGCGACGATCTCGGTCAGCTTCAGGGCTTGGAAATCGACCTGGCGCGCGAGCTGGCGAAAGATTTGCTCGGCGATCCCGAGGCGATCGCCTTCGTGGTGTTGCCCAACGACGAGCGCCTCGAAGCGGTTTACGATCGCGTGGATGTAACGATCGCCCAGGTCGGCGTCAACGAGTCGCGCGAGCGCCTAGTTCAGTTCAGCCTGCCCTACTGGATCGACGGTACGGCCTTGCTCGTTCGCGACTGCGGTGCGGCCGACGGAGTCGGCGCGATTGGTGAAGCGAGCAGATGCCCCGAACGAGCTGAAGATTTAGCAACGGCGACGATCGCGGTGCTGCACGGCTCTGATGCGATCGCGGCGTTGCAGTGGCAGTTTCCCCGCGCGAACCTAACGGGAGTCGAGTCCTATCAGGCGGGGCTCGATCGCCTGGAAAGCGGGGAGGTCGAGGCTTTTGCGGGCGATCGCAGCGTGGCGATCGGCTGGACGCAGGGACGTTCGGGCTATCGCGTGCTGCCGAACTACATCACGGCGCGATCGCTGGCGATCGTTCTGCCGAAGGGCATGCAGTACGCGACGCTGCGCGCGGCGGTCAACGACAGCTTGGAAGCGTGGCGCACCAGCGGCTGGCTCGAAGCGCGCCTGAAAGCCTGGGGTTTACTCGATGCGACTGGCGATCGACTCGCTCCCGACTCCGCAAATCCGCGCGTAACGATGGACGAAGCCGCCAGTGAAGCGACGAACGAAATTACAGAATGATGAGGAAGCTCGCGAATCGTTGAGGAATGTAGAAAGATAGTGAAGACGAGAAGAGCCGAAGAAACAATCCCGACGCCTGCATCACATGGATAACAACCTCGCTATTTCTTATCTGATCGTCTTAATCGTTCTGCTGCTGGGCAGCGGTATCGCCATCGCGCGGCAGGTGCTGCGGACGCGGCGCATCGAGCTAACGCTGTCGCGGCTCCAGAAAGTGGCCAAAGACGGCGAGGCTTCGGCCCAGGAGTACTACGAGCTGGGTAGCCTGCTGATCGACAAAAAGCTCTTTTCCCGCGCCGTCGTGCATCTCCAGCGGGCGCTGAAGGCCAAAGATCTAGAAGGTGACGACAACACGGCACTGATCTACAACGCCCTCGGTTTCGCCTACGCTGCCCAGGAGCAGTACGACCTGGCGATTCGGCAGTACAAGGAGGCGATCGAGCTGCAGCCCCAGTACGTCACGGCCTTGAACAACCTCGGCTACGTGTACGAGCGTAAGGTGCTAATCGAACCGGCGATCGCGGCATACGAAAAAGCCTTAGAGCTCGAGCCGAAAAACGTCACGGCCAGCAAGCGCCTCAACAGCCTGCGCCAGCGCATCCCCGCCGGTTCGGCGAAAAAGTAGATTTCTCAAAATCTCTGGAGTAATCTAACGCGACCGCAGCAGACGATCGGCGCGGTCGTAAAAGTCGGCGATCGCACCTAAAAATTCATCGTCCGCAGTCTCCAAAACATCCTCGTGATCGACGCCGCTCAAGATCCGCAACTCGCTGGGCTCTGGCGTCGCCGCGTGCAGCACCTCGCTCATATCGGTCGGCACGACGGTATCTTCCGTGCCGTGGACGTACAGCGTCGGCATTGTCAGCGCGGCGACCTTGTCGATCGACTCGAAACGGTGGCGCAAGATGGCGCGCAGCGGGAATAGCCGGAAAAACAAGTCCTTGCGGGCGACATTGGCAATCGTCGTAAACGAGCTGTCGATGACAATGGCGCGAACCTGGGGGTGGCGATTGGCAAGCGCGATCGCGGCGGCCCCGCCTAGAGAATGGCCGTAGAGAGCGATGCGCTCCGGCGCGATTTGTTCCGTTTCGGTCAAGTAGCCCCAGATTGCCTCTAGATCTTCGTAGAGCTTGTCTTCCGACGGCGGGCCTTCGATGCTTTGGCCGAATCCACGGTAATCCGCGATAAAAAACGCGCCACCCCAGGTGCGCTGGAAAGCCGCGATGCGATCGAGGTTGAGTCGCGAGCCGATATTGCCGCGATTTCCGTGGAAATAGAGCGTGATGCGCTCGTCCGAACTGCGATCGAGCGCCGTCTCGCTGCCGATCCACCAAGCGTTTAGTTTCCCGTCTCCGACCGGAATCCAGACCTCGCGGTAGTTCAGGCCGTAGTCCGTCGGGGTTTGGGCGATCTCGGCGTAGGGGCGAAACACCAGGCCGGTTTGAAGATGCCACAGGATCGTGCAGAGGAGACCGTAGACGATCGCCAACCCCGTAACGGCGATCGGCACGGCGTTCGTCCAGGGAAAATCGAGGATCATACGGCGCGTCGAATTGTGTATCGATGAAAAGTCGGCAAACACACAGAGAGGACGCTGACGTTGCAGCATCCTCCCTGTTGCGTGACCTATCGTAGCGTTGCCGAAGCGTTCGGGCAGAAATAAGGATTTCCGGTCGCAGCGCACTGCCACGCGCCATGCTTCGGTGGCGTCGGTCTCACGCTAGAAGCGATCGACCACCGGCGGAGCCTGCTGCACCGTTGCCCCCTCGAGCGCCGCCGCAATCTTGGCGTCCTCGAGTCCGGGCACGTTGTCGCGCAGGCGCGCCACGAGCTGAATCGTCGTCGCATCGTAGATCTGCGTCAGAATCTTCGGATACAGACCGATACCGATAATCGGCACGAGCAGCGAACCGATGACGAAAATCTCGCGCGGTTCGGCATCGACGAGCGCCTCTTTTGCGGTCAGCTCCTTGTTCTCGGGGCCGTAGAGCAGCTCGCGCAGCATCGACAGCAGGTAGATCGGCGTCAAGATCACGCCGATCGCCGCCAGACAGACGATCGCCACGCGGAACGTCAGCGAGTAGGCATCGCTGGTTGCAAAGCCCACGAACACCATCAGCTCGGCGACGAAACCGCTCATCCCCGGCAGCGCCAGCGACGCCATCGCGCAGGCCGTCCACATCGCGAAGGTCTTCTTCATGCTCTGGCCGACGCCGCCCATCTCGTCGAGCATCAGCGTGTGAGTGCGATCGTAGGTGCAGCCCACCAGGAAGAACAGGCTCGCGCCGATCAACCCGTGGGAGACCATTTGCAGCACCGCGCCGCTCATACCCAGGTCGGTAAAGGCCGCGATGCCGATCAGTACGAAGCCCATATGGGAAATCGACGAGTAGGCGATCTTGCGCTTGAGGTTGCGCTGGGCAAACGAGGTTAGCGCGGCGTAGATGATATTGACCACGCCGAGGATCACCAGCACTGGCGCGAAGGTCACGTGGGCGTCGGGCAGCATGCCCACATTCATACGGATCAGCGCGTAGCCGCCCATCTTCAGCAGAATGCCCGCCAGCAGCATGTGCGCCGGAGCGGTCGCCTCACCGTGGGCGTCGGGAAGCCAGGTGTGCAACGGGAAGATCGGCAGCTTGACGCCGTAGGCGATCAAGAAGGCGGCGTAGAGCCAAAGCTGCATCGTCGCCGGGATATCTTTTTCGGCGATCGCCTGCATATCAAAGGTGAAGTTATCGCCGTAGAAGGCCATCGTCAGCGCGGCGATCAGGATAAACAGCGAACCGCCCGCCGTGTAGATGATGAACTTCGTGGCCGCATAAAGCCGCTTTTTGCCGCCCCAAATCGAGAGGATCAGGTACACCGGAATCAGCTCCAGCTCCCAAACCAGGAAGAACAGCATCATGTCCTGGACGGCGAAGACGGCGATCTGGCCGCCGTACATCACCAACATTAGGAAGTAGAACAGGCGTGGCTTGAAGCTCACCGGCCACGCCGCCAAGATTGCCAGCGTCGTAATGAAGCCCGTCAGGATGACCAGCGGCATCGACAGACCGTCAACGCCCACCGACCAGTAGAGCTGGATCTGCGGGAGCCAGGCGTAGCGCTCGACCATTTGCAGACCGGACTCGTTGATGTCGTACTGGGAGTAGAAGGCCCAGACGATCGTCACGAAGTCGATCAACCCGACGACCAGAGCGTACCAGCGCAGGGTTTTGCCGTCTTTGTCCGGAATCACGGGAACGAGCAGCGCCGCCGCGATCGGGAACAAAATGATGAATGTTAACCAGGGAAAGTCCATAGGACACCGAACGAACAGCAGTCGGAAAAGGAAGTTCGAGGTGTCAAGAGATCCCCGCATAGATGCTCGGTCTTCGGCACGAAACCGAAGGGCGACTTCGACGTTGCGAGGTCTGATTTTGGGAGCTCTGACACTGCTTCCTCTCAATTCCCGTTCAGCCTAGCGAATCACTTTGGCGGACGGAATGGAATCGCAACCGACTGTTAGATCCGGGGCGCTTCGGTTACAAAGCGCAATGAATTCACTAAGTTTTAAAACGCGATCGTTCTCGCGATCGCGACAGCTGTCGGCTTCTCGGACGCTCGTCGCCGTAACGCACGCACCTGCGCAGTCTGATGCTGCGAATTCGTGAAAACAGTGTCTTTTTCTTAAGATTTCAAGCCGGCTTCTCGCGATCGGCGTCTGCACGAAGTTCGTGAGATCGCTACGCCATCGATCTCAGGGGTCGGCATAGATATTTAAGTCGCCATCTAAAGAACAGTATTAGAAGATAGCGTCGCGACCTGATAAAACCGGATCGCGATTGCGGGGATCGCCTTTCTGTCAAGAGATCGGCGCTTTCTCCACTGTCTCGATCGAGGTGCAGTCGTCCGTCGCGTGCCGATTTCCTTAAGAATCATCTCGGGAATATAAAGTAAAAAGAAATAGGCTTTAACTTGTCTAAATACACTCGATAAGCTGGAATGTGGCGATCGATACCAGCAACGCGGCTGGCCAGCGGCATGACTTCCATCTCTCAATCGGATCGGCTCTCTAACCTGGGGCAGGGGTGCCAAATGGCACGCTCCTGCTTCGATCGCTGCAAATTCCGAGACCTGAACCTCGATCGCAGTCAATTTGCCCGCACCCAGTTCCAGGGCGCGCAGCTCTGTCAGGTGTCGTGCCAGCGAACGAACTTTTCTCACGCCGACCTGCGCCAGCTCGAGGTGCGCGACAGCACCTTTGCCCAGGCGAACCTCTCGAAAGTGGTGCTGGGCGGGGCGCGCTTCCTGGACACGAACCTGCGCGGCCTCTACGCGCCGAAGATCCGAGGCGAGCAGATCCAGCTCTCTAACGTGACGGCCTCGCGCGCGCGTCTGATGCAGTCCGACCTGCGACGACTGAGCGCCACCCACGTCGATTTCAGCCATGCCAACTTTGAGGGCTCGAACCTGGGAGCCTGCGAGCTGTCCGGGTGCAGTTTTAACGACACCCATCAGAAATACGCCCACTTCGAGCGCGGACGAATCGAGGCGACGACCTGGATGCGCGCCGACTTGCAGCACGTTTCCTTTGCCGGAGCGACGCTAAGAAACACCAACTTTTTCCAGGCGATGCTCGGGGAGTCGAGCTTTCGCGGCGCGACGCTGCACACCGTCCGCTTCGAGCGCGTTGAGTGCATCGACGCCGATTTCGAGGGCGCGGCGATCGAACGCGTAGACTTCCTCGACGCCTCGCTATTCGGCGCTTGCTTCCGAGGAGCGACCCTCTCGAAAGTGGACTTCCGCAACGCCAGCCTTCAGAGCGCTAACTTTGAAAATACGACCTGGTGCCACAGCGCCAAGTTCGTCGGTAGCTCGGTCGATCGCGCTTCGTTTCGCGGCGCGCGCGGCCTGTCGGCCCAAACGCAGCAGTGGCTGGCGGACAACGGCGCGATCGGCCTCGAAACACCCCGGCTCAAAACCGCCTGAAGATCTCCCGAACACTCTTAGTTGCGGTGATTGCGGGCTCTCGTTTGTCACGGTTTCGCCCGCCTGCCTGAAGGGCGCTACAGTAGACGGATGCAAATCGAGATGGATAGTTATGGCTCATATTGAATTCGTGCGGGGTATCAAAGAGGAAGTGGTGCCGGACGTTAAGCTCACGCGATCGAAAGATGGAACGAATGGTATTGCCACCTTCCGCTTCGAGAATCCCCAAGCGCTCGCGCCCGACTTCGGCCAGGAGATCACGGGCATGTATCTCATCGACGAAGAGGGCGAGCTGGTAAGCCGCGAAGTCAAGGGCAAATTCGTCAACGGCAAGGCCGCAGGTTTGGAAGTGGAGTACATCATGAAGTCAGTTGAAGCCTGGGATCGGTTCATGCGCTTTATGGGCCGCTACGCAGAGGCGAATGGTCTGGGCTTCAGTAAGGCGTAGTTCCAGCAAGGCGTAGTTTCAGCAAGGCGTAGTTTCGACGCAAATCTCGTTTCGTTGGGCCAGTTCCGCCGCGCTCGGGTAGGACTGGCCCAATTTTTATCGGACTTGCAATATCGAGCTCGCAATTATCAAATCCGCGCTTAGAAAGTGTTTGAAAAGTTCGCTAGACCCGTTGACTGGCAACGATCGTAGCGATCTCGATCGAAATCGCTCAAACCTATACGCCACGAGGTTTTAAGAAGATTTTTAAAACGCTTTCTTAGAGCGATCCGAGAATATAGCTGTCCGGAAGTCGCCAATGAAGGCCGAGCTTGTCGTTCGCGTAGCGCCGGCCTCGCCGATCGCCTGGGTGTACCGCACGATTCGCTTCGCGAAGGCGACGCCAACGACGACGCTCAGTGCTCGAACCCCGGACAGTGAGCGTTTTTGTCGCGGGTTACTCTCAAGTCCGGCTCGCGGCGATCGAGCCCGCACTTAGCGAACCGCCGCGGCGTCGCGCACCAGCCGGAAGCCAAACAAAATGTGTCGCGACTCGGGCGGACGAGTATGGCGGTAGGCGGCGCGACAAAATCCCGGCGAATCGTCCCAGGAACAGCCTTTCATTACCACGCGCCCGAGCTGCTGCGTGCCGGTGTACTCAAAAACATTGCCCGCCATATCGCCAACATCAAAGGGGCTGCGATCGAGCGGCTTCGCGCCAACCGGCAGCGTACCGCCGTCGTTTTGCGCCGCCCAGTTGGTCGCCTCATCCTGCCACTCGTTGCCCCAGGGAAAATATTCGCCGTCGATACCGCGCGCGGCCTTTTCCCACTCTAGCGCCGTCGGCAGCCGGTAGCGAAAGCCGTCGCGATCGCCCAGCCACCGCGCAAACGTCTCGGCGTCGCTAACTGAAACCATCACCACGGGATGGTCTTCCGCACCTTCCGGCGGGCGATCGCCGTCCCACAGAAAGCGCCGCACCGCCTCGTAGGGATGCACGAGAAAGCCTTGAGTTTGGTAGTCTTCGGGCGAGATATACGGCGCGCGGTGGCCGGTGGCGGCGACAAATTCGGCGTAGTCGCGGTTCGCGACCGGGAAGGTTTGCAGGCAGAAGTCTTCGGTGGCGGCGTCTTGCCGCTCGGGCTCGCGATCGAACCAGCGGCGATCGCGCAGATTCGCCTCGCGGCGGGCGATCGCCTCCCGGTCGTCTGTGCCCGCGCTGGCCGAAATTTCGTAGGCGTAGTCGCGTTCGGCGCGATCGCTCCCGGCGATAAACTCGCCGCCGGGGATATGGGTAAACTGACCGTCGGCTTCGCAGGTTGATGCGTCGATCGGCTCGGCAGTCGATTCGGCAGTTGGCGTTAGAGAATTGCAGCTCGCGAGAGAAAGCGCGGCGATGCAGAGTGTTGCAAGAAATTTCATCGAAAGTATTGCGGACAAACTCGGGCGTTCTCGCGGGAGGTGAGAAGTCGTACGTTTCCAAACAGTCCGACTTCTGGTGTGGCGGGTCTACTCCTGCAGCGTGCCGAGCCAGCGATCGCGATCGATCGAACCATCGGCGATCGCCACGAACCGATCGCCGTTCTGCTCGATCACGATGGCGCGATCGCCCCGTTGGGGAATCACCTGGGCATCGTTGGGAATCGCGGCGTTGACCGTCACCAGATTCTTGGCCGGATCGACCACATCGATTTGTCCGACCTTGCCCGACGCCAAGCGCGGCAGCTTCGCCGAGCTGACTGTCCCCAGACAGCCCACCAGTCGCTCGCTGCGGGCGTCTTCGCTAAACGGCGCGAAAAAGATTTGGCCGAGGGGGCGGGCGATCGCGCCGCCCAGCAGCACCGCCGCGATACCGCTGCCGACGAACACCGGCACGGCCAGCGGCGAATCCGGCACGCCCAGCGCCACGTTTGCCGCCCAGCCCAGCACGCCCCACAAGCTCAAGTCGGTCGCGACCAGCAGCAAAAACGGCACGCGCCCGATCCCCAGCCAGCCGAACAGCAGCGCCGACAGTAGCCCCATCTCCGGCTCGCCTTCCAGCGCGTCTTCGCCACCCGTGGAAATCGATACCGCAAACAGCAGCAAACCCGCGCCGAGAAAGACCCAGTACGGCCAATGGGCAGCGTTGAAAACCATAAACTTCGCGTCAGTGGGAACCCGCAATCCGGCGCGTGCGAGACCGCACGTCCAGCATAATCACCATAAAATGAAGTCGGGCGATCGCGGCCATAAGAATTAACGTCAATCGGCGCGCACATATTGCGTATTCCTTGCCCGATCGCCATCGCTATCGAACTTACTCGCTATGAATATCAAACGCCTCGGACACGTCGCCATCTGCGTCGAAGACATCCCCAAAGCCGTCGAGTTTTACCAAAATCTCGGCCTCGAGCTGGCATGGCAGGACAAAGACTGGGCGTACCTGAAGGCGGGCGATGACGGGCTCGCGCTCCTGCACCCGAGCTACGACCAAGCGGGGCCGCACTTCGGGTTCGTGTTCGACGATCGCGCCGAAATCGAAACCGCTTACGAAAAGCTGACATCAGAAGGCGTTCGCGTTACCAAAATCCACGAGCACCGCGACGGCACGGCCTCGTTCTACGGCCGCGACCTGGACGACAACTGGTTCGAGTACCTGTACGAACCGCCGACGGATAAGACCGCGAAAAAAGAAGCCGAACCCGCCGTCGCAGGCGCATAGCGCGATCTACTCAGAAGTCGGACTTTTTGGAAAAGTCGGACTTCTCACCCCCTGCAAAAACACCCCTGATGCCACTCTCCGTCTCGGAAGCTGCTTTGGAAATCGATCGCGACCTGCTGTCTTTCTTCGGCGGCGTCGCTCTGCTCGTGCTGTATCTGTTTTGGTCGGCGGCGACGGAGATGGGCACGAAATCGCCCCGGCTGCCCTGGCACGACCGCGACCCAGACAAAGAACGCGATCGCGACGAGGTGACAGAAACTGACGACTGAAGCGAAGGGTTAAAATACCTTGACGCGATCGCCGATGAAACATCGTCCGGCGGTCAGTTTTTCCGTCTTTCCGCCATTTTTTGGAGTGCCCATGACTGTCGCCACACCGTCGTCCCTGCGCGAACGACAATCTCCACTGATTCGCAGACTGGCCGACGCGATCGAGACCGTGTGGCAAGACAACCTCGACCTTACGCCGTTTCACCTACCCGAAGACCTCGGCTACGTGGAAGGCAAGCTGGAAGGCGAGCGGCTGACCATCGAAAACCTCTGCCACCAGACGCCGCAGTTCCGCAAGCTGCACCTCGAGCTGGCGCAAGTGGGCAAGAGCCTCGACATCCTCCACTGCGTGATGTTCCCGCGTGCCGGGTATGCGCTGCCGATGTTCGGAGCCGATATTGTTGGCGGACGCGGCAAAATAGGCGCGGCGATCGTCGATCTTTCGCCCACCTCTGACGATCGCACCCTGCCCGACGCCTACCGCCAGGGCTTGAGCGCGCTACCGCGGCCGGACTTCAGCCAGCCGCGCGACCTGCCCGAGTGGGGCGACATTTTCTCGGAGTTTTGCCTGTTCGTCCGTCCGGCCAGCCCCGAGGAAGAAGACCGCTTCCTGGAGCGCGTCGTGTCGTACCTGACGCTGCATTGCCAGCAAGCGGTTGCGATGGAGCCCGTCATCGGCAGCGGACGCGACGCCGCGATCGCCGGGCAGCGACGCTACTGCGCCCAACAACAACAAAACGACAAAACGCGCCGCGTCCTCGAAAAAGCTTTTGGCGACGAGTGGGCGGAGCGCTATATGACGACGGTATTGTTCGATTTGCCGCCCGAAAGCGACGCAGATTAGAGGTTGCTTCGGCACTCAATCGGACGGGACGATTTAAGGCACGCCAGGGAAGCTGCTAACTTCCTCGATTTCGATATCGGGGAAGCTATCGACGTACTGAATCGTAAAGTCTGCCGACGAACTGACCTCTTTCCATTTGCCGCAAGAGTCGGGGAAGCTCGACACCCACTGGACGTTGAGGTCGGGGAAGCTCGTTACTTTTTTGACGGTGATATCCGGAAAGCTGCTAACGACCCGCACGTCGCCGTAGAGGTTGATGCCGTTGAACTGGCAGCTTGAGGCGTTAAAGCTGGCGACTTGAGGGGAAACTTGGGCGTTGGCGCGGGCGAAGAGGGTGACGCTGGCCAGTGCGGCGATCGCGAGGCTCAGCCAGGACGCCCAACGGCGGCGGAAGAAGTTCATGGCTCGTATGAAAAATCTCGATCGTGGATGGATAAACGGAAAGCGGGAGACACCTCCAAGTTAGCGCGGGCGAGTTTGCTGCTGCCCGATACGCGATCGACAAGACCGCGCGATCGATAAGACAATGCGATCGCGGCTTAGAGGAGTTTGCGATGAAAATAATCTTCACCGCAAGGCGCACCGTTTCCGTACTCGGTTGCGTATGTTTCTGCATTCGCCGGGATGCGTTTGTCGGCTCTGTTCTTCCGGGTCTGTCTTTTAAAGCGGCTTTTCCCCTGCCGACTGACGAACTCACCCGTCGCCGCCCTTTCGTGCCGATGTTTGCCGCATTATCGGGCGATTGGAAACTTAGCCGAGATCCGATCGATTGAATGAGTACAAAAAACGCGCCGACTGCCGATTAAGCTAAGCAGGGTTAGAGTTTACAACCCCTCTCGTTTTGATGCGGCATCTCCCAAAGCCTGTTTGGATCCTTAGCATAGGGCGCTTTCTCTCAGAGATCGGAACTGGCTTCACCGTGTTCTACGGCCCGATTGTCTTCGTCAACCAGATCGGCCTATCGGCCACTGATGTTGGCGTGGCGGTTGGCGTGGCCTCGATCGGCGGGATCTTTGCGCGCATCCTCAGCGGCTCGCTGTGCGACTCGAGTTGGGGTACGAAGCGGACGCTGCTGCTCTCGGGCCTGGTCTCGACGATCGGCTCGTTTCTGCTCGTGATGACTCACGACTTTCGATCGCTGCTGCTCGGCAACTTGTTTGCCGGTATGGGGCTGGGGATTTACTGGCCCGCATCGGAAGCGACGATCGCCGCAACCGCAGACCACTCCCAGCACCGCGATGCCTATACGCTGGCGCGCTTCGCCGACAATCTCGGCCTCGGGCTCGGCGTCATCTCCGGGAGTGCCCTGGTCTCGATCGAGAATGCCTACAAATACCTGTTCGCGATCGACGGGATTTCCTATCTTCTATTCACCATCATCGCCGCAATCGCGCTGCCCCACATCCGCCGCATCCAGCACGACGAAGCTCCCAGTCACGTCGCGTCGCGCTGGTTCAAGGCTCTCGGCGATCGCGGTTTGCTGCTCTATCTGGCGATTAACGTCGGCTTCACCGTCTACGTCTCGCAGATCCAGGCGACGCTGCCGCTCTATCTCAACAACGTCATTCCCTCAATGTCGGGGCTCACGCTGACGCCGGAGTCGATCGGCGCGCTGTTCACCGGCCACATCATTCTCTGCGCCGTCTTGCAGCTCCCGATTTCGCGGGCAATAAAGTCCCTAAGTCACGTGCGTGCCCTGAGCCTGTCGGCGGCGATTTGGGGCTTGGGTTTCTTCAGCATCTGGGCGCTGAGCCTCGCCCAACTGTTACCGGTGACGATCGCCATCGTCGCCCTGGCGATCTTTGCACTGGCGATCGTCTCGTACACACCGTCGGCTTCGGCGTTCGTAGCGTTGATGGCTCCGGACGAGCTGCGTGGAATTTATCTGTCGCTGAATTCGCTGTGCTGGGCGATGGGCTATGCGATCGGGCCACCGCTGGGCGGGATGGCGATCGACGCGGGCGGGCGCACCGCGATCGGATTTTGGCTGCTAATGGCGGTGTCGAGCGTCGGATTGATGCTGGCGCTATATCTTCTGGGGCGGTGGTTCGCGCGATCGGGTCGCGGCAAGAAGCAGACCCAAGCGGCGATCGTCGCGCCTGAAGCGATCGCAGAGCCCGACGACGCGGGGTCCGAGTGCGAGGCGGCGGCTCCGCCTTCTCCGTCCGGGGGGCGATCGTAGGCAGACCGACAGTTCGGTGCGCCTTTCCCGCATATCCCCTCCGCGTATTTGATGCGTGTCTCGTTACCGGTGCTCTGTGTTGGAATGCCGTTCGGCCACTCTGCATCCCACACCGCAAGTCAACGGGTCAAAATCCGCCGTAACGAGCGCGATCGTTCCCTGACCCACCCCGATCGCGATCGCGCCAAACCCAGTCTGGACAGGCGATAGCGAGGTTTTATTTTTCCTTCAGACAAGCCGCTGAGATCGCCACAAACTGTTACATAATAGGCATTCGTTTGTTTCAGGAGAAACTATCGCATGGGCCGTGCAAAGAAAGCCATTCTCGCCTACTCCGGCGGAGTCGATACCTCGGTGTGTATCCCCTATCTCAAAGAAGAATGGGGCGTTGAAGAAGTCATTACCCTAGCCGCCGACCTCGGACAAGGTGAAGAACTCGGCCCAATTAAGCAAAAAGCCCTCGACTCCGGCGCGAGCACTTCCCTCGTGGTTGACGTAACGAAAGAGTTCATCGAAAACTACGCTTTCCCCTCGATCCAGGCCAACGCGCTCTACGAAAATCGCTACCCGCTTTCGACGGCGCTGGCCCGCCCGCTGATTGCCAAAAAGCTGGTGGAAGCTGCTGAAGAGTACGGCGCAGATGCCGTCGCCCACGGTTGTACCGGTAAAGGGAACGACCAGGTGCGCTTCGATGTGGCGATCGCCGGTCTCAACCCCGAGCTGAAAGTCCTAACCCCAGCGCGCGAGTGGGGCATGAGTCGCGAAGAGGCGATCGCCTACGGCGAAAAATTTGGCATTCCGTCGCCGGTGAAGAAATCCTCTCCCTACAGCATCGATCGCAACCTGCTCGGCCGCAGCGTTGAAGCCGGTGTGCTCGAAGATCCCTGGAACGAGCCGCCGGAAGAAGTCTACGCGCTGACCTCGGCGATCGCCGATACGCCGGACGAGCCCGAGTACGTCGAAGTCGGCTTTGAAGGCGGTCTGCCCGTCTCGCTCGACGGCGAGGCGCTAGAACCGGTGGCACTCGTGACCAAGCTCAACGAAATCGTCGGCCGCCACGGCTACGGCCGCATCGACATGGTCGAAAACCGCCTCGTCGGCATCAAGTCGCGCGAAATCTACGAAGCTCCGGCACTGCTGGCGCTAATTCACGCCCACCGCGATATCGAAACCCTGACGCTGACTAAAGACGTGGCGCACTACAAGCGCGGCATCGAAGAGACCTACAGCCAAATGATCTACAACGGTCTGTGGTTCAATCCGCTCAAAGAAGCGCTGGACGCCTTTATCAAAGAAACTCAGACGCGCGTTGCGGGTACGGTTCGCCTGAAACTGTTTAAAGGCACGCTGACGATCGCCGGTCGCAAGTCGGCCAACACGCTGATTACCGAAGAGCTTTCGACCTACGGCGCGGACGATAAGTTCGACCACAAAGCAGCGGAAGGCTTCATCTACGTATGGGGTCTGCCGACGCGCGTCTGGTCGGAAAAAACGCGCGGTTAACCATCTCGCGATCGCCCCAGAAGTCCGGCTTTAAAGTCGTGCTTCCCACCAGCCACGAAGGATGCTGCCGAACTTCTCGGCAAGAAAGCTGAATGAATCGAGCGTTCGCGCTAACTTGATGTTTAAATCCGTTAGCGCGAACGTTTTTTATGTCGATCCACGATGAGTCTGCACCCCGCACGGCCTTGGTGACAGGCGGCAACTCCGGCCTCGGCTTCGAGATTGCTCTCGCCTTGGCTCGCCAAAATTTTCACGTTTTTATCGCCTGCCGATCGCCCGTTAAAGCCGCCCGCGCCGTCGATCGCCTGCGCCAAGAGTCCGATCGCGCCGACACCGCAAACACCTCAAACATCGAAGCGCTGACCCTAGATTTGGCCTCCCTCGACTCGGTGCGCGACTGCGCCGACCGCTTTCTCGCGCGAGATCTCACCCTGGACGTTCTCGTCGCCAATGCCGGAATCTTCCACGGGCGCGGCATGACCCACGAGCGCTTCGAGACGATCTGGGGGACAAATTACCTCGGTCACTTTTTGCTGGTGCAGCGCTTGCAGAGTTGCCTGAGTCGCTCGGCGCGCATTTTGGCGATCGCCTCGAATGTGGCCTACCGGCCTCAGCGGCTCGACTGGGGCGCGATCGCCCGACCGACGCCGCTGAACTTTATCGGGGCGTACGGTCTCTCGAAGCTGTGTATGTTGCTCTGGGTGCGAGAGCTACAGAGGCGTTGGGGCGATCGCGGCGTGTGCGTTAATGCCTTCCATCCCGGCTTCGTGCGCTCGAATATCACGATCGGCCATCGGCTCGCACGGCTGGTGGGCATCGGCGTCTCGGCGGCGGACGCGGCGCGCGCTGCGGTGGAGGTCGTGGCCGATCCGGCGCGGGAGAGGGTCGGCGATCGCTTTTTCGATCGCCACCGAAACCCGCTGCCCTGGCCGAAGCTGGCTGAGTCGGCGTCGCTAGCCGAGGAGCTGTGGGAACGCAGCCAGCTCTGGACGGGTAGCGTTCCCGTGCGGACGTTGGCCCTGACGGCAACGCCCTCGTTCGAGCCCGCCGATCGCAACTGGGCCGCTCGCGCCCAGTTCCATCGCTTCACCGATCGCGAAATCTCCGGCCCCTACCGCCTCGCGCTTTCGCCGGACGAAGTGGCTGAAATCGCGCGAGCCATCCGGCACGAGGTGCTGCCGACCCCACCGGCAAAGCGAACGCTCGAGCAGTGTTTGCGGTTTCTGGTGACGCTGCGGTTCGGGTCGCTGCTGCTGCTGCTCGTGCAGCTCTCGAAAGGCGAATACTATATGGAGCGCCACCTCGATGCTCCCGCCGTGCAGGCGCTGGCGCGCGACCCGAAGCTGTTAGATCGCCTGCGCGATCGCCTGGGGAAGCGGCTGACGCTGTGGCGATCGGAGATTTGGGCGAACTACCCGGCGCAGCAGGCCGTGCCGTTCTGGCACCGCGACGTGTATCCGAAGCTGCTGTCGGGGCCGGGGAAAAGCCTCAACGCCTATATCGCTCTATCGGACGTAACGGCCCAAAATGGCTTCGAGTTCGTGCCCAACAACTGGCTCGACTGCAACAATCACGCCGTTAAAATCTCCGATCCGTTCAGCGGCAACCACTTGCTGACGATCGATCCGAGCATCGAGGCCGAAGCCAAGCCGATCGTCTTGAAGGCGGGCGAGTTCGTGCTGTTTTCCGACCGCCTCGTCCATCGCTCGATCCGCAACACCAGCGGGCGGGTGCGCCTGTCGATCGTGCTGCGCGTCAGCCAGTCGGGCGTATTGGCCTCGGGCTACACCTCGGCGGCGGGCGGCAGCTCGATGGCGATCGGCGAACGTTGACGGTGCGATCGCAGCAGCATTACCAACAATCCCCCAACAGTCCACTAAGAGTACTCCACGGAAATAAATATCCAGTATTCAGGATTCGAGCACTGAGCTTGTCGAAGTGCGTCACCCCCAGGCTTCGACAAGCTCAGCCTTCATTGGCGGCTTCTGGACAAATATATTTGTGGAGTGCTCTAAAACTCTCCAAAAGCCTAGGAACCGGACAGCGCACCTGTCCGCAGCGACTCCGGCTCGACCGCCCGTATCCGGCCCGCTTCGATCGCCCAGCAGCGATCGGCGATGTCGAGAAAATCCCCCGCATCGTGGGTCACCACCAACAGGCTCCATTCCTTCTTTAGCTTGGCGAGCAGCGTCACGAGCTGGCGACGCATCGACCAGTCCAGTCCGGCGGTCGGCTCGTCGAGCATTAGGATCTGCGGCTGGCGGATAAGCTGCACGGCCAGGGCGAGGCGGCGTTGCTGTCCGCCGCTCAAGGCGTGGGGCGCGAGGTCGAGGCTAGTATTCTCCAGGCCGACTTCTGCGAGCGCGGAGCGAACGCGATCGCGCCCCAGCTCGGGATGGCCCAGCCGCAGCTCCTCGAGGATCGTCATGCCGCAAAAGTGGCGCTCGGGAAACTGAAACACCAGGCCGACGATCTGGTGGAGCTGCTCGGGTAGGAGGGCCTGCGATCGCCACGCGACGCGCCCCGCCGTCGGCTCGGCCAGTCCCGCCAAGATATCGAGCAGCGTGGTTTTTCCCGAGCCGCTCGGCCCGACGATCGCCGTGAGCGAGGTCGGCGCGATCTCGAGATCGATTCCCGACAGGATAGGTTTCTCGGTGGCGGCGGGGTGGTAGCCGAGTTGTTCTAGAGACAGCATGGCGCGGGGATGGTGGTGGGCGTCGGGCTCGATATCCGTAGCCGGAGCCGCCATCGATTTAGCCGACGGCGCGACCGGTCGGGCGGCAGGCTCGAGTCGCAGAGACGGCTCGCTCTATTTGCTTCAGGCGCGTAATCCTTCGCTCCTCAAGGAAGCCAGGTGCGATTTAGCGGCCCTAGGCCGGAGTCTTTTGCAGGGCTGGGCGTTCTTCGGCCACGATCGCCTCTTCCACAGGGCACACTTGCAGGCATATACCGCAGTCGATGCAGGTCGCGAAGTCGATCCAGTACCAGTCGGTGCCTTTTTTATTCTTACCGGGGCCGTCGTGAATGCAGGCCACCGGGCATGCTTCAACGCAGTCGGCGACGCCTTCGCAAACGTCGGTGACGATAGTGTGAGCCATGATGTCGATCCTCTCAGTGTCGTTCGATTTCTGGTGTTAACCAAACTTCACCGCGATCGTACCGTACGACCCTTCCTCCGCAACGATTTTCTCCGCTCGCCGCAGCCCCTCGCGGCCCTCGAAACCAGCGCGGACGCTGCGATTGCGCTCCCAGAACAACGCGTGGCTGCCGCGATCGACGTTGGCGAACCGGACGCTAACCCAGCGCTTCGACCTCGACGCTGCCATCTGCCGCGACCCAGGCTAAATGCTGAACCCGGCGACGGCGGGCGTACTCGCTAACAACATCTGCCGAGGTGGCGATCTCTTCGAGGGCTACTTCCACGCGGGCATCGGGATTTTCGGCGCGGAGCTGGCGGGCGTGGACGTGAGTTGCGGCGCGGGCGGCGGGGGTTTTTGGCGCGACGAGCCAGTCGGTCGCGCAGGTGGTGGCGGGCAGCCGATCGCCCGTTTGTAGGGCTTGCTGCAAGTCCTCGATGCAGAGGCCGAACCCGACGCCGGGGCGCGATTCGCCGGTGGGGTGATAGAGCCCGAGCAGGTCGTCGTAGCGTCCGCCTTTGCCCAAGACGCAGGGGCCGGTGGGAGTTTCGACGACGATCGCGAAGACGACGCCGGTGTAGTAGTCGTAGGTTTCGATCGTACTGAGGTCGAGTACCAGCCGCTCCAGCATCGTGCCGCTGCCGCTGGCGGCCAGGGTCTCGATCGTGGCCGCCAGCCCTGCGAGGCTCTGGCGCTGGCCTGCGTCGAGATCGAAGCGATCCAGCTTGTCTAAGACCGCCTGGGGTTCGCCGCGCAGCTCGAACAGCGCCAGCGCGCGCGCGCGCTGGTCTTCAGAGATCTCCATCTCCAGGAGCGCGACGCGATCGAGTTGGGCGATCGCCGCCCGCACCCGATCGCGCAGACCCATCGGAAATGACCCGAGCAGCGATCGAGTGAGATCTGCCTGTCCGAGCACCACCTTCCAGCCCGTCAGCTCCAGCGCCGTTAGACAATCCGAGAGCAGCAGCAAAATCTCCGCATCGGCCATCGACCCACCCGCGCCGAGCAACTCGACCCCGGCCTGGTGAAATTCGTGCTGGCGTCCGTGACGGCTGTGGGGCTCGCGGCGAAAGACGTTGGTGTTGTAGTAGAGGCGTTGGGGGAAGGCCGCGCCGGTCAGACGAGTGACGGCAGCACGGGCGATCGAGGCTGTCAGCTCCGGACGCAGGCCGAGGAGACCATCGTCGGGATCCTGGAGCTGGATAACGCTATTGGGGTCGATCGCGCCGCCCGCCATCAGCATATCGAGGCGCTCGAGGGTGGATGTGACGATCTGGTGGTAGCCCCAGCGCGCGAATACGGCGTTGAGGTGATGCTCGATCCACTGTTTTTGGGCGACATCGAGGGGCAGTAGATCGCGCGCTCCGGCGGGAGGCTGAAAGACGGTCATATATATACGAGGCAAGCAGTGCAGAGAGGCAAAGTCGGCGCGGCGATCGCGGCAGGCGAGTCCGGGCAAGGTTCGAGGCCGATATCGAGCCTTGCCGATTCGCACGCACAAACATACCGCGTTCGGTGCCAGGACTTACGCAAACCTCCAGAACTAACGCCAACCTCAGCAGGTCGGACGAGTGGTGCCTCACCTGCTTCACCCCGTCGTGCTGGCATCTCAACCGCTTCGGCCACGTTGCAGCGATTCTTGCCAGAAGCTCGTTCGTTTACTTGACCGCAATATTTCGACTGACTTGCCACGATTGAGAACTTCCTACGACCGATAACTTTCCGCAAAAATCTCAATGTATGTCCGAGATCCGCGCGAGGTAAATCTTCTTAGGGAATTTTTTGAGGGCGAATTATCCGCCGCAGCACTCACGAAATTCGCACGATTATCGCGATCGATTTGGTGCGAGATTGCTGACGATCGCGGATCGTAACACCGGATACATCCTCCTTTTAGATTACGCCTCGAACGCGATTCGATCTCATAATATCGATAAAATCAACCCAAGATCGAATACACTAAACGAGTCAAGAGAGAGCGTTTATTCATCCGAATAATTCCCACGACCTCCCGCGAAGAAAATGCCTATATTACCCTTCCAAAATTTGCTCTGCGAAGCTCCGAAGCGCGATTTAACATTAGCTCGGTCGGTTTTTGGGGCGGTTTACCCAAAAGAAGAGTGACCTCCCCCATCGTTTTTTCTTTGCCAGATTGAGATTTTCAGAAAAAGTGGCTGTCTCGCTCGGAAGTTAGCCAGAAGTATCAATGTGAATTCCGTTTGCGCTCGATTGCCGCTCGATTGGCGTCCCATCTTATGCGTCGTAACTATTCCATTGAAGCCCTCGCGCAAATATGTGAAACTCGCGCTGAATTTCATCCGTGGAAAGGCCGCGATCGCGTGTCGCCCCCATTTAAATGAGCGAGTAACAGGTGTTACAGAATCTTGACAGTTAGGTTGTTAACTTTACGCAAGCCCCCGTAACTGGTGAGGAAAAGACTGTCGTGAACCCCTTTTGCATTCAAATCGTTGAGGGCAACCCCCAACTACGCTCGCTGCTTGGCTGGCACCTTCAGCAAACAGGCTATAAAGTCTGCCAAGCTGCGGGGTTGCGTCAGTCGCGAGATCTGTTCTTACAGCATTCCCCGAAGTTGCTGCTGATCGATGTGGAGCTGCCCGACGGCAATGGCCTGGAGCTGTGTCGCTGGTTGATGCAATACGACTGCTCGGTGGCGATCGTCTCTGCCCGCAGCACCGAAGCCGACGTGGTAGCGGGACTCAGAGCCGGAGCCGACGACTATATTCGCAAGCCTTTCGGGATGCAGGAGCTGCTGGCGCGCGTCGAGGCACTGCTCAGACGCCAGAAGGCTCCTGCCCCGGTGGCGCGCTTGTCCTACGGGCCATTGGAGATCGACCTGGTGCAGCGCCGCGTCAAGCTCCAGGACGAGCTGATCGAACTTACGCCTCAAGAGTTCAGCCTTCTCTACGTTTTGGCCCAGTCCGAGGGAACGCCGCTGACTCGCGCGGAACTGCTGAAGCGGGCGTGGCCGGATGAAATCGACAACCCTCGGACGATCGATACCCACGTCCTCTCGCTGCGGAAGAAAATCGAAATCGACCCGCGCCAACCCACTTTCGTCCAAACGGTGCGCAATGTCGGTTACTGCTTTAACGTGCCGCTCGTGCCGCCACTGCCTGAAGCGGTTGGCGAGCCGGCGCGGATGCTCGAAGCGCCGGTGCAGGTGATGTCGTAGCGGTTTCCAGCGTTCCGCCCCGCAGATAGAAGCGCCACGCTCCGGCGGCCCTAGCGAAAGCCCTCCCAGGAAAATTCGCGCGTGACGCCGTCCAGGTTGTCGCTAAACCAATCGTCGCGCAACAGCACGGCCAGGTCGATCGCAACGTCCGGCGTCGGATAACGCTGCAATAGCTCGATTGCCGAGACGGAGCCATCTTCGGCGGCGGTCAGGAGCGTACCGCGCAGCGCGGCGATCGGGGCGACGCGGGGCGGGTTGTGAATCGCCTGTCCGGCCACGAACAACAGGTCTTCGCCGATATCCGTATGGAGAGCGGCGTCGAGATCGAGAATATTGACCGCCACAGACTCGGTTAGCGCGTTGCACAGCGTCGCGACCTCGAGGTCGAATAGCGCCAGGCCCGCACGTAGCTCGCTGGCTGCTGCGGGAAACGTGCCGGTGTCGCACAGTACTGCGAGATGATCGATCGCGACCGTGCGCGCGAAATTCCCGTAGGCCAGGGTCAGGCGCTCGGCTGCTGAGGCTGGCGCGGCGGTCAGGGCCACGAGCGCGATCGGGGCGATCGCGACAGAACGCACCAGAACGCGGCGGGCAAAGCAACTTAGAGCGTGGCGATCGGCAGAGACGAGCGAAGGCACGGCAGACAGACAGTAAAGGGAAGCGGGCACACCCGGGCTCTCGGCGAGGCCGACGCTTCGCGAACGACTCCGCTCGGCTTCGGCTATTCCGGCGCGGCGTCAGACTCTGCGGCGTCAGGCTCTGCGGCATCAGCCATACGCGTCAGCGCCAGCGACATCTCGATCGCCAGGCGATCGGGCGCTTCCGAAACGAGCGTCAGCCCCAGGCCGCGCGCTGCTCCGAGCGCCACCAGCACCTCGGGCGAGACGGTGTTGGGCACACCCACTGGAATATTTTGCAGGCGGCGATCGAGTTCGGCCAGGTTGAGGTAAGCGTAGCCGCTTTTGTCGGCGGACAACTCGTTCATCACGTCCTGGAAGTTGGCGTCGTTCGACAGGCTAGTTGCGGCGGGCTGGCTGACCGCGTCGATCGCCGGGGAGCTGAGCCCGACGACCAGGTTGCGATCGTCGCGCCAACCGTAGCCGAACAGCGCGCCGGACCCCATGCCCGGAACTGGGATCGTCCATTCCTGCACTTCTACCTCGCCCACCTGGCGCTTGTCCTCGCGCAGCGGTACGGGGACGCGATCGTTGACGAGTTTGGCGAGCTTGCCGAGGGTGGCGCTGGCCGCCTGGCGATCGCTGGTCTCGACCGTGGCGGCGGCGGCGATCCCGAGCTGCTGCAACAGTCCGGACTCGACGGGAAACGCCCCGATCGCCGCTTCGCCATCGAGCCACGCGAACACCTCGCGATCGGCATCGAGCCCCAGGCTGGCAAACGCTTCGCGCACCGTGCCGAGCGCCTGCACGGCTTCCGGCGGCGCGTCGGCGGCTTCGGCGCGGGCGACGAACTGCGTCCAGGTTTTCCCCAGGCCGTTGCCCGCCAGTAGCAGCAGCGTACCTGCGGGGAATTGAGTTTCAGCGCGATCGGACAGCACCGCAAACTCCGGCAGCTCGCGATCGGCATCGAACTGGACTTCTACTTCGCCGTGTAGGCCGCTGTCAGTGACGTTCAGCGTCGCGATCGACGAGCGAATCGCGGCACTTTCGGTGCGATCGACACTCTCGGCCGCCGCATCCCCGCCGGTTTCGATCTCCGCAAACGCCGACGTGTCGGGGATATACACCCGCAAGATCGGAGCGGCCACGGTTTCGGCTTCGTTGAGCAGCCTCTGGATTTCGGGATTTTTGCTGGCGGTTCTCGAGGCGCTGGCATCGTCGATCGCGTTTTGCATCGTCGCCAGCGAGTTCGTCACCAACAGGCGATCGTTCACCACCGCCAGGGTCTCGCCGCTGCCATTTTCGTCGGGGCTGACCTGGATAATTTCCGTGCCGTTGTAGTCCGTCTTGACCGCCTCGTCACCCGCCTCGGCCTGGAGGCCTTGGGCGAACTGCCACGCCTTAACTTTGTTGCGGATGCCGATCGCGACATAAGCCTGCGCTTCGCCGTCTTCCGATCCTTCGATCGGCGTTGCCAGCCCCAGCGTAACGCTGCCCACCCAAGGCTTCAGGTCGCGCTCCCAGTCCAGATCGGGGGAAATCTCCGCCAGACCCGACGCGAAGATTTCGCGCACCTCGGCCTGGACGGCGGGCGTGCCGAACTCAGCGATCTTATCGAAGCTAGCCGGATCGAGGTGGGCGATCGCGATCGTCTCGTCGGGCAGAGCCGTTGCATTCGCCGCCGCCGACAGCGCATCGCCGCCGCTCGGTCTCAGCGCCCAGTACGCCGCCCCGCCACCAACCAGGACAGCCGCCCCGATCGCCGGAAGCCAACAGCCGCCCGTTTTTTTAGAAGAAGTTTCGGTCATGGTTCCCAAATGCTGTCGAGAATGCAGTCGAATCGGACATCGAGCTGAAGAGCGAGCCAAAAATTGTGCTGAGAAGCAGGCCGGAGACAAAGCAGGGAAAAGCCGTCATCTGGATCGTTCGTGACACATTGCTACAAATGCGCCTCGGGCGATTACGCAAAGCCGCGAGCCCAGTGCTGCACCGAGCCGAGATTACAGACAAAGTCTAAATTCTCCACCTAATACCAAATCTCTAAAGACCGGCTACAGATAGAGCCTCCAGGATAGAGGCTCGACCGGTAATCGATGCCACCGTCG
>ERZ1740068.70-NODE-70-length-64280-cov-8.951016_pt1 | contig 64280 bp, 59 predicted proteins | sample MGYA00581735_ERZ1740068 | MGnify/ENA primary metagenome ERZ1740068 (study PRJEB43018, sample SAMN04849740) | marine metagenome | isolation source: floating plastic debris | place: Pacific Ocean | collected 2008-08-30 | study: EMG produced TPA metagenomics assembly...
AAAATAAAAGGCGCAGATCAAATGATCTGCGCCTTTTAAATGAGTGTTTTTGACCTGTTTTTGATGCTACTTAGCAGCTTTATGGAGCTGATTAGCCTTGGCTATCTTAGCTTGCTGATTCTCAGGATTTAATTCACCCTGAGCTTCCTGGGCTTTTTTCAAGCTCAACACATAATACTCCATCGCCTTTACAGGCTGATCACTTTCCAGATAATAGTCGCCCATTACCTCCAGCGTGTAAGCATTTTCCTCCATTTCAAGAGACTTTTCAATCCACTGCTTCGCCTCACTCAGGTTTGAATGCTGTTCTAAACAAACATCTGCAGAAGAAGCTAATACATACCAATCATTTGGCGCCGAAGCTACCGCTTTCTTTGCCTTAGAAATGACATCAGGATTGTTTGCAAACGCAAAAGACTGACTTACTACTACCAAAAGTGCCATTGCAGCACCTGTCAAAAATGTTGTGATTGTTCTTTTCATTTTGAGAATTATTTTGAGTTTGACCTTCTTGGCTGCCAGATTAATGCCATTTTTCACAAACTACTGATAACCTGATAGTTAAAATAATTTTAACATCATTTAACACCCAAAACTGTTCATCAATCTGACAATCGGACGGTCAAAAATGAACACATAACCTTTTTTTTGATCATACGTTGATCAATATTTATTATCATTTGATGTAATTATCTCCCAACAAGCTATTGATTATCAAATCATAACAGACTACAGAAAGACCTGAGATTCCCAGTTTTCCAAAAAGCGATGGTTTTACGCAGTCTATATAAGGGAAATTTCCAAAGCTCAAACTGAATGACCAGCAACTTCAGCAAGACCCATCCTGTCTCCGTCCACGATGCAACCATTCTGTACTTTTCAGACTCTACCCTCCAACAAACAAAACACAAACACTATGAAAATATATCTATACCTATTTGCGATCACTTGTTTCCTTTCCACCTCATCATTCAATTACACGGAAATTGATGATCAGATTCTTGTATTCTCCAAGGTACTGGAAATTGAGGCTGTTCAGAATGTCATTAGCGAATATGACTATACCATAGATGTAAATGGAATGCTCAGCCACGAAATCGAAGCATTTATTGATGACAGACCTATTGCCCTGGTCGATGCCACATCAGTCAACGTAACCGATCCATTAAAGATCACGAGGTATGACATACAATCCACAGCTGCCAGGGTTTTGATCACCAAACCGAATGTAAAAGTGCGCGTGAAACTCATTAAAAACGAAGGTGCATGGGAAATCAACTCCTATTATGTAAAAAATGGTAAGAACATATCCATCTCGGTAGATTTCTGATACTTCACTGCTTTTCAGGAGGTTTCAGTCGATAGATTTAGCAGTTTTTCTAATTAAGTGTAGATTTGTACTTGTCCCGGATATGTTATTTATCAATAAAAAATCTACACCAATGAAAAACGTAGTATTATCATTATCATTCTTTTCCATGACACTGTTGATGTGGAGCTGTGGTGGCGGAAGTAAAGGTACTTTTGAGACCGTGGAATCCGCTCCGGAAGAAGTGGCTGCTCCCTCGGAGGAAGAGGCAGTAGTGGAAGAAGCCGAAGCCGTATGCCTGTGGGAAAACCTTTCACTGAGAGAAGCTCCTTCCGGTAAAGGAAAATGGATTACCTCCATCAGTCTCGGAGAAGTGGTGACCTTCACCGGAGAAACAGCACTAGATTCTGCTGCAGACAAGACTTATTATAAGGTAAAGCTTAACGGTGGCAAAGAAGGCTGGTCGCAGGCAAATTTCCTGGAATTAAACAGCACCGTAGGCGTCTTCACAGAGAACACAGAAGTCTACAAACGTCCTGACCTGCTTACCAAAGCCGGGAAAAAGTTCAGTAGCATGGACATCATTGCCGTTAAGAATACGCAAGGTGACTGGGTGGAAGTAAGAGGCAAAAGAAGCGAAGGCAAGTACCTGGAAACCGGCTGGGTCAAAGGGAACAATATCTCTAATAAGGACATCGATGTGGCTACGGCCAAATTTGGCGCCGCAGCACTCAGCAAAGACAGCCCCGACGAAATGATTGAGGCTTTGAAAGATATTGTAGAGAACGGTGACCTGGCTGCCTCAGCATTCATTCCTGTCTTACAGGAAAAATTGACAGAATTAACAACTGTCCCTGATGAACCGATGGAAACGATTCAGGAAGCCGCAGAGCAAGCTGCCGACAGCATCCAGTAGTCTGTCAACACAAGCTCTAATGAAAAAAAGAGGGTCAATCTTGAGATTGACCCTCTTTTTTTGATGCACCAACTGTCAGTCCGTTATTTCTTTCAAATCTGGACTAAGAAGCTAACTGGCTGATGATCTCCTCATCTGGCTGCTCATCCTCTTTCACATCTTTGAACACATCAGACCCGTCGTCTTTATAAATGTCCTGAATGATGTCAGCATATTTTTCCAGGATTACCTTTCTTTTCATCTTCAGTGTAGCAGTCAGTTCACCCGTATCTACGCCCCACGGCTCCTCCAGCAATCTGAATTGCTTAATTTTCTCCCAGTTTCCCAGCTTCTTATTAACCGCTTCTAATTCCTTTTCAAAGGCTTTTTGAATTTCTTTATTGTTCACCAGCTCATGGTTATCGCCAATCAGGATGAACTTTTTACTGGCAATCTCCAGCGTCTTCGAGAAATTGGGAACGATCAAAGCTGCCGGATACTTCTTTCCATCGCCTATCACCATCACCTGATCTATCAGTTGAGATTCTTTCAGTTTATTTTCTGTGGCTTGCGGTGCGACATACAATCCACCGGAAGTCTTAAACATCTCCTTCTTTCTGTCAGTAATCCTCAGACAGCTACCATTAATTTCTCCTACGTCACCCGTATGTAACCAACCATCTTTGATCACCTCATTGGTCAGTTCCTCGTTTTTATAGTAGCCTTTCATGACATTGGGCCCTTTCACCAAAATCTCGCCATCCTCCGCAAGCTTTACTTCCACACCATCCAACGGCACACCTACGGTTCCCACAGAAATATTATCCAGACGATTTACCGATACCACCGGAGAAGTCTCCGTGAGGCCATAGCCTTCCAGCACTCTGATGCCCGCAGCCCAGAAAACCCTGATCAGCCTCGGTTGCAAAGCAGCTGCCCCGCATTGGATTTGGATGAGATTCCCTCCCAGTGCCTCTCTCCATTTGGAAAAAACTAATTTATCGGCCAGCGCCAATTGCCTAGCGTACAGCCCGGTGGGTTTCTTGCCTGGTTCAAACTTCAGGGCAAGACTCACTGCCCAATGGAAAATACTTCTCTTTACTGTGCTCAGCTCACTGGCTTTGGTAAGGATCTTATCATATACCTTTTCCAACAGACGAGGCACCGTATTGAATATATGAGGTTTCACTTCGCGAATCTCCTCTCCTATAGTGTCCATACTACTGGCAAAGTACAAAGCTCCTCCTGCATAGTAGTTGTAATACAAAGCTGATCTTTCAAAGATGTGATTGAGTGGCAAAAAGCTAAACCCGTTGTAAGCTCCTTTCTTCACGCTGGTGACCTGATCACTGGCCAGTGTCATGTAGACGAGGTTGGCATGAGTGAGCATGACACCCTTTGGAAAACCTGTGGTACCGGAGGTATAAATGATTGTCATCAAGTCATCAGTGCTTACCTCATCCCTGTATTTCTGTAGAATCTCCAGATGCTTATCTGTATAAGACAATCTGAGTTTCTTCCAGGATGCACAAGTATCGAGGTCATTAAAAGAGAAAATCTTTGAGATGTTCTCAATACCACATGCCTGTACCACTTTATGGTAAATATCTTCATCCGAAACAAAAATCAGCTTTACCTCAGCCTGATCGAAAATATATTGGTAATCATCTACCCGGATATTGGGATAAAGAGGCACCAGAACAGCACCTATTTGTTGAACAGCCATGTCCACAAAAGCCCATTCAGGTCTGTTTTCAGAGATGATCGCTACTTTGTCACCTCTCTTTACACCAGACTTGAGCAAGCCAAAAGAAAGTTGATTAGCTACTTTAATAAACTTCTCTGTAGAGACGCTATTCCATTTCCCTTCTACTTTGTAATTGAGACTGTTTTTCAACGGATATTCCTCCTGCTGGTGAAGGAGAAAGTCAAAAGTACGTGTTAGTTCCATGCAGCAACTGGTTAAATGTTGTCGAGTACAAAGTAATAAACCTTGCACTAAAGTATGTAAGTGAATATGCTGGGTTGGGGAATTAAGCTGCTAAACAAGTAAAATTTTGTTTAAAGCCTATCACAAAAATATAGTATGCAAGCCTAATATCTACTATTATCCACTAGGTATTTACTAATAAAATGTCCCAATTGTTACACAATTCTTAATGAAATTGATCAGTTTTTCACAGCATTGAACTTCACTCAAGACAAGATGTGTTTCGCTGCACCTAATAAATTTCCAGTCACAAAATCTGCAATGCCGTCGTCATGGCCATCCACCTGAATCGTTTTGAGTCCCATCCTGATTGCCGGTTCAAGGTCACGCTTTTTATCCCCGATCATCCATGACTGAGACACGTCCACATCAAATCTGGCAATGGCCTTTTCAAACATCAGCGACCCGGGCTTTCGGGACAAAGATTCTGTAATAGTTGGATGATAAGGGCTAAAGTAAAATTTCTGTATCAGATAACCAGTTTGCTGCTGCAGATAGTCATGACACTCCTGCATCTGTGAAATAGAATATCGTCCCCGGGAGATACCCGCCTGATTGGTAATTACAATCAACATGAAATCAGCTTCATGAAGCAATTTCAATGCTTCCGGGACTCCTTTCACGATCGAGAACTTCTCCACTTCATAGGTGTAATCGCCCAAATCCTCGTTCAAAACACCATCCCGGTCTAAAAAAACACACTTACCTACCACTTATCTATGTCATATTACGTTATAAAGTAAAGATGTTGAAAATCATTGACAGATTTGCAATCAAGATGGTTCACCAGTAGGGTTTATGTAAGCTATCATGTAACATTTTCAATAATTTATCAGTTAATATTATCATCTGATGTGATATCCACCAGGATCACACATTGGAAATTGTAGGAAAATTTTAAGAATATGAAGTATTTAATTTGGTATGATGCCTCAAGTAAAATGTACAGTTGGGGAGATGAGACAGCCTACCATGTTGCTATTTCCAACAGTGCAGACAACGCCATCCTGGCAGAAGAGTTTATCAATACTTCCTCAAAAATCGTAGACAAGATCACTGCAAAGCTCAATCAAAACCTCGTTCTGGTACAATAAGTCCAGTAAATTTTGGCATTCAATACATTTCTCGTTCTCTTATTTTCACTAAGTTAGCCTCACAACATTTTTTGGCACATTGAACATCAGAGAACAGCTTTTACTGGTACATTCTAAAAACAATGCAGAAAACATTGCCGATTACATTGGCAATGATCAAACAAGGTTTTCGGAACTGATCACACAATTCACTGGAGATGATCCAAAAGTGAGTGGAAGAGCTGGAATGGTTTTGAGCAAATGCGCTGACCGCCACCCGGCGCTGATAGATTCATATCTGAAGGAACTGATTCTCAATCTCAAAAAGCCTGTTTCGGATGCCGTCAAGAGGAATACCGTTCGGATATTGCAGAAAGCCGACCTTCCCGAAGAACTGCTGGGAACCGCGGCAGACATCCTCTTTTCAATCATGGAAAACAGAAACGAACCAGTCGCTGTGAGAGTGTTTACCATGACTACGCTTTATAATATTTGTGTGAAGTTTCCCGAGCTTGCCAATGAACTCAAGCTACTGATTGAAGACCAAATGCCATATGGCAGCACAGGATTTAAAAACAGAGGAGCCAAAACGCTCTCCAAACTTTCACGCCTGATCAAATAGCATATTAAAGCACACCTATATTTTTTTCCACTTACCCCGGGTCCTCAAGCATCACAAGCTCTGGGTATACATTGAGGGTTTGACGCATTCTTAACCCTTTTTAACCATCCGGACAGCATAATTAACAAGCGCTAACATCTGTTGACATCTTTTAACCAACGCTTAACTTTTATTAAGGTAAAAAAGTGGATTCTGATACCAGCAGCGCCGTAACCTTGTGTAAAATATTTACACGATGAAAGCATTACCAATTATATTCTTACTCTTTACCGCCATGTCCGGCTATGGGCAACAATCCGTGAACAGTGGCAAAGTCACCTATCAGGAAACCGTCAAGCTACAACTGGACCTGGACACGGACAACCCCATGTTTGAGCAAATCAAAGGGCAGCTTCCTGACTCAAGAACCACAGACAAGGTACTGACCTTCAAAGGTGCCAAGTCGCTGTATGCCAACCTTCCCAAGGAAGAGAACAGCGAAAACCAGCAAATTGAAAACGAAGAGGGCATGACCATCAGCATGTCTTTTAACACACCTGATGAGCTGTTCTATTATCACTCCCAAGAACAAAAAGCCATTCAGCAGCGCTCCTTTATGGGCAGAACATTTCTGGTATCCGGCAGTGAGCAATTCAAATGGAAAATAACTGGAGAAACAAAAGAAATTCTGGGTTATTCCTGCACCAAAGCCACCACGGGAGATTCAACGCAGACAGTAGCCTGGTTTACCTCCGCCATTCCGGCATTCTCTGGCCCGGACATTTACAATGGTCTGCCCGGCCTCATCCTGGAGATTTCATTAGACGAAGGAAAGCGCCAGATTACCGCTACCAATATCGATCTCACTCCGATCACTACAGAAGTGGTAGCGCCTTCCAAAGGAAAAAAAATGGATGCTGAGCTATATGCCAAAATGATGGAAAAGAAGCTCAAAGAAATGCAACAAGAGTTTGGCGGCAGCGGCAATGTGATGATCATTACCTCAGACCAATAAGCTCACTTTCTCCTACCCAAGAAAAAACTCGAAAGCAGGAGTGCGGCACTACAAGTTCTTTCCTAAACCTCACTCAATAGTGGTGCCCGCCCCTCCTGCCTAACACTCCTATCCATGAAATACATCACAATACTTTTATTATCCCTCGTGAGCACCTTGGTTCATGGGCAAAACATTGGCATCAACGGCAGACTGGTCGATCAGGACAAGACGCCGCTTCCAAGAGCTACTGTCGTACTACTCAATGCGACTGACTCTACGATGGAAAAATTCACTATTTCCAACAACGAAGGCCAGTTTTCATTCAGCAAACTAAAACCTGGCAGTTTCATTCTTCAGGTAACTTACGTAGGGTTTCAAAACATCAGTAAATCACTGGAATTGGCCAGCGGACAATCGCTGTCGCTCGGTGACTTACCTATGCAGGAACAAAGTGAAGTACTGGACAATGTGACCATCGCAGCAGACAGAATCCCTATCCAGATCAAGAAAGACACCATTGAATACAATACAGGAGCATTTGCAACCAAACCAGGCGCCACCGTGGAAGACCTTCTCAAAAAGCTGCCGGGAATAGAAGTGGAGCAGGATGGTACCATCAAGGCACAGGGAGAAACAGTGAACAAAGTACTCGTTGACGGCAAAGAATTCTTTGGAGACGATCCTCAAATTGCCACCAAAAACCTACCGGCTGATGCCATGGAAAAAGTCCAGGTCTTTGACAAACTAAGTGAAATGGCAGAGTTTACCGGAGTGGATGATGGCCAGCGGAACAAAACAATCAACCTGATATTAAAGGATGATAAAAAAAACGGTGTCTTCGGTAATCTGGAAGGCGGATACGGTCAGGATGATCGCTACCGCGCCAAGCTCAACCTCAACCAGTTCACCAAGAAGCAACAGCTCAGTCTTATTTCCTCTGCGAATAACATCAACGAACAGAATTTTTCCATCAATGACTATATCAACCTGTCTGGAGGCATTTCCAACTTGATCAATAATAGTAGTGGAGGTCAATTTTCTCTGGAACTGGATGAAGGGCTGAGCTCTGCTCTTGGCTTGTCCAATGGGGGTATCAGAAACAACTGGTCGCTGGGCGCTAACCTCAACAAGGACCTGACAGACAAAACCGACCTCAGTATCAACTACTTTTTCAACGACATGCAAAACAACCTGATCAAAAGTACAGAGCGCCAGAACTTTGGAGAACAGGGTGTTTTTACCAGCAGCGGCAACCTCCTCAACACCGCTGACTACAACCTGCACAGACTCAACCTCAAGTTGAAACATAAAATTGACGACTTGCAGGACCTCACCTTCAGAAGTAATATTCGATACACACTTAATAACGCTGAGAGAGAAGAGTCGATACAAACTTTCGGGGAAACCGGTGAACTGCAAACTACCAATGATATCTCCAACGACGGAGAGACCACAGGCATTGAATTAGGCGGTGAATTGATGTACCGGAAAAAATTCAAGACCAAAGGAAGAAGTATCACAGCGCAGGTGACCGGATCTTCTAACAACAACGACTCAGACATCAGGCTACTATCCGGCCTCACTTTGAACAACCTGAATCAGCCCATTACCAGCAATATCAACCAGGTACAGAATGACGACAATGAAAAGCGGGAATGGGGCGCCCGCCTGACCTATACCGAGCCTGTATTCAATGGCAAACTACTTCAGGGATTTGTTGCGCTTCAACAAACGAACTACCTGCTGGATAAAGACTTCTTTGATCTCTCAGGAAATAATGAACAGGTACTCAACGAATCACTCAGTGCAGAATTTGACAACCGCTATCAGTACAGCACAGGAGGACTCCGGCTATTTCTGGGAAGCAAGAAGAGTAGAATTACCTTTGGTCTCAGTGCACAGCAATCTACCTTAAAAGGAAATGCTGATAACATTGAAAGCATCCTGACCAGGGACTTTTTCAATGTCCTGCCCAATGCACAGTGGCGACTGGATGTATCGCAGTCAAGTAATCTATTGGTATCTTATAACACCTCGGTGAGCGCTCCCACTTTAGAGCAACTACAGCCTGTAGTGAACAACACCAACCCACAATTGATCTACAATGGAAATCCCAACCTGGAAGTAGAATATGCACACAGATTAAATCTAAATTACAACTTGTTTGACCAGTTTAGCCTCACCAGTCTGTTCCTCAATGCGAGCTATTCTTATGTGAATAACAAGATCACGAATCAGACAATCATAGATGAATTCTTCCGACAGGTCATCACCCCAGTCAATGTAGCCAATGAGCAAACGGTGACACAACGAGCCTCCTTCTCTACCCCTTTGCGATGGATGAAGGCCAAAGTCAACGTTAGTATGAATAGCTCCTTTAACAGAGGCATCTTATTTGTAAACAACGCTGAGAACCTGGTGAACAGGAACATTCATACAGCTAACGTCAAGCTGGAAAACAGACAAAAGAAAATCGTTGATGCCGGAGTCGGGGTACGGATGACCCGGAACATCACCAAATTCCAGTCTGAGACGCTGTTTAACCAGGATTTTCTTCAGACATCGCTCTACTCCTCCCTCAATATCACGATCAAGAAGAAGTGGAACATTGGCGGGGAATTTAGTCGCGAAAACTATACAGGGGATAACTTCGATAACAACATCTCATTTCCCCTGCTGACAGCTTCTATTTCCAGGACCTTCCTCAAGCTGGACAGGGCAGAATTGAAGATCTCGGCTTTTGACTTGCTCAATCGCAACCAGGGTGTCTTCAGAAATAGTAATTTCAACTTCATCGAAGACGAACAGGTAAACGTACTCAACAGGTATTTCATGGTGAGTTTCAGGTACAAGATTTCGAAGTTTAAGGCATGATAAGATCAGTGATTCAACGTCATAGGGATACCTGATACCACCAGACCTTATCACGTTTATTTTATTACAGAGCAGATTACAGTGCTGAAACACATTCTTTCTACAAATTGAACCTCATTATTAATCTATAATTACTAATGAAGGAAAACAGGATAGGGTCAAAAACCCAGGTTCACATCAATAATAAATCTTTCGTGATAATCTTTACCAGGAGAGCCTTGATCAGACACCTCTGGAAAGATTTCTTTAGCCGAGCATTTTTATTCCACCGTAAGCAAATTAGCCAATAGCCCTGGGTTCCTTCCGGGTGCTATTGGCTTTTATTTCAGTACGCTTGTATTCGTGGTTTCAGCGACGGTTGAGATGGTTTCAGCTTAACAAAAAAGTTTCTTCACGACAGCGTAAAACGTGTCCGGCATGAAAGATGACGGCCTACCGAACTGAGATGGAAATCCGGTCTACAGAGTGTAGAGGTCAACAGGAAAGATCATACCTGGACACGTCCACGCTAAGCGTGTTTCTGTTCATTTTATTGATTATCCCCATTCATGAACAGATGGTCTCCTGGTTTGTATCATCACTATTTATTAACTGAAGTGAGGCCTGTGCCCATATTGGAACGCTTCACCTTACCTAATGGGATCATGATCGCCACAGGCACTCACCATCAGTCAAGTCTCTGTGATGGTTGGACATTGGATGTAGTTACTGCGAGAGGCCTGCACCTTTTTCGTCTTTGATTCAGGATGCAGCCTTACTCATCAGCAATAACTCCGACAGGTTGATTTCTGTGGCGTACCTCTTCTGCCCGTCCACTTCATATTTGCGATAAGTCAGCTTTCCACTCACCGCAATCTCACTACCCTTCTCCAGGTAGCGTTCTACAACATCTACTTTATTACCCCAGACCACAACATGATGCCATTGCGTATCCTCCACACGCTCACCATTATTATTCTTATAAACATCATTGGTCGCCAGCGAGAAAGTCGCCATGCGCTTGCCACTGTCAAAGTTTCTGATCTCGGGATTGTTTCCTAGTCTGCCAATTAATTGTACATTGTTTTTTAATAAATTCATGTCGATAAAATTTATGTTTGAATTTGGTTTCTGTAAACCCGGTGCACTCGGTAAATTTCTCTTCGGCAGGCAATTTATCTCGCGGCGTACCGCAAGGAATCATCCCACTGAAGAAGTGATGATAGACACACCATCAATTTTCAAATGCCTGTCCGGGCTAAAATCACTGATCAGCAGATCGTTTGTGATGTTGCAAAGATGTGTCCGGCCACAGTCGATATTCGGTGATTAAATGATTGTACTCGTTTATAAACGATTGTAAGTACTTGTAAGCGTTTGTTTTCGGATATGACATTGATAGTCAACAACATAAAAGAATTGACTTTTTCTATGGAAAAGTGAGTTTTTTGTATATTTATTTCTTGTTATGATCAATATAATAAAGCACTCAATATGATGAAATACGTGAAAAGAAGTATCTGTTTTGCATTCCTGTTCCAAATTCATTACATGGTTATTTGTCAAATATCTACTTCCGAGATTGAAGTGATCGACACTGACAGAACAGAGATTTCTGGTGACTTACACATTAGTGATAACCTCTTCACATCAGGTACTATCTGGTCACAAAATGGGAATCTGAACATAAATGATAATTTCGGATATACCTGGGGAAATACCAGAACTGCTATTTTCGGAAATAATACCGATCACTACATGTATTTTAGAACCAATGCCATTGAGAGGTTACGTATCAACGAACAAGGCTTGGATGTAAATGGAAGCGTTATCGCAACTGGCATCATGGTCTCCAACAATTTTAACGTCCCAGATAACCAGGGGTATACCTGGGGGAATACTAGCACTGCTATTTTCGGAAATAACTCTTCTAATTACATTTATTTTAGAACTGCGGCAACTGAGAGGATGAGAATAATTGACAATGGTCATGTCGGAATTGGTACTTCTAATCCCACAGAAAAGCTTCACGTGAACGGAAAAATCAGAACGGCTCAAAATACTTGGGCTGATTTTGTTTTTAGCAAGAACTATGATCTACCCTCGTTAAAGCAAGTAGAAAATCAGATTGAAGAATACGGTCACCTTTTTGGTATCCCTAGTGAAAAAGAAGTCGTCGCTGAAGGTTACATTATCGGAGATATGGATGCCAAACTTCTCCAGAAGATAGAGGAACTGACATTGTATCTAATTGAACAGAATAAGAAGATAGAGGAACTAGAAAAAAAGGTAAGGCAACTAGAAAAAGACTGATCATAACAGGCGATACGGCAAATGCCTCTAAGAGGTTACTTGATACTGTTGTGCGATTCCGATACATTAGTGAATATTTGAAAGTTCAGAGGCACGTGCCATATCTGGTCGTTAGGCAAAATATAATAATTCAGATTTATCAGATTTAAATGAAACATATACTAATCTTAATAATATCAATTTTAATGTTTTCCTGTCAGAATTCTGAATCTGTAAGAATCGAAAAAAACGGCTTTAGTTTTACGTGTCCAGAAGGATGGAAAATAGAAAGCGAAGATTCTTCAGAAAAAAATTTTACGATGACCATTCAAAAAGATGGATTGACTTCAAGTGGGACAATAAAGATCTTTAGTATCAATGATAGTATAGAAGACATGAAAGTGCTTAATGGATTACAAGAAAACTTCAAAAACACTTACCCGTATAGTGACTTGAAAATAGATTTCGATAGTGTAACAACAGACTCTTTCAACAATCTTGAATGTATAAGTTCTTCCTTTGAATTTGAATGGATGGACGACATGGAGCATGGAACTAGATATGTCTTTCATGGTAAGAACAAGACTATTTCTATCTTGATTCAAGAAGCAGTAAAACATTCGGAAATTAATAAAAGTGGATTTGAAGCTTTTGAGGTAAGCTTTGTGGTTGATCAATAACTCCATTTCATGAGGTATCGAGCAGATAAATATTGAGAAAAATGCCTAATCGAGTAGACGGATCTGAACCAAATTGAGCCAGAGTACGCCTCTCACACCACCCAGCATACGGTTCTCGTACTGGGCGGTTCATTGAATCTCAGGTTGAAATTTAAAGTAATAGTCTAACATACTTTGGTAGCCCTTTCTTCTCAATTGTGCCAGGGTAATGGTAGTAATCAGTATAGGACTTTGTGCAACTGCCCATCCTCCCATCCTTGTCCTACTCCGAGCATATGCCTGTTCCTGTGGCACTTCCAATCTGATCAGGTTTTTTACGCTTCCTTTCCAGCTTCTTCCAGTCATGCCAAATGCAGTATCGAAGTCTGTTTCTTAACCACTCATCCAGTTGTTTGAGTTTGGCCTGTCTACTACTGTGGGAACTCCAAGTAATCTGGTCTTTCCATTACTCTTGGGTATCTCTACTCTTCTGATAGCTTGCAGTACATATTTCCTGTTCAGGATAGAGGTAAGCATAGGTATTTTGTGTTGGTCTATAAAAGACTGTAGGTCTGTTACCTGCATATCACCTACACCTGCTGCTCCTTTGTTGCTTACCACTTGGCGGTAAGCTTTATAAAGATTCTTGGCATGTACTACTTTTTCTATCATACTTTTCTCTTCCCTGTCCGCTTAAGGAGAGGCTATCACAGTTGCCCGTAATTCCTTTCCGAATTGAGACACACTTCAATGTTCAGCCCTTCCTTCTCTTGTGAGTCCTCCGATTATCTCTATCGGCTCGTTTCCCGATCCGTACTATGGCTTCTGCCGCCGGGCGGCCCCGTGACTTCTCGACCGCTACAAGTAACAGTCGAGACCTCCCTTGGTAAGGTGAATATCCCGCGCTGTGAAGGCTTATATCTATGCCTGCTACATCTGCTATTTCGGTAATGCCTCTCTATTAAAAAAAAGAGCTTTGGACTTCAATATGATGTGCTAACTCATCCGACCTAGTAGCCTCAGGATGTAAGCACCCAGCGCTCATGGGACCGGGCCACGGCGGCTTTCACCCTTTGGAACACTCAAATCCATGAGTTATATCACCATTCAAGGCACACACATCTGATATAGCACATGCCTTTAAGAAGTTATTTGAAACTGTTCTACAAAACCAATACTTTTGTAGATATTTATAAAGTTCAGAGGCACGTGCCATATCTGGGCGTTATATGGTGTTCGAACAAATAAAAAAATGAAGCAAAAAAGAACTATTAATTTCCTTTGGGTAATACTATTAACAGCATTATTCATTTCTTGTCAAAATGATGATTTAGAAAATCAAATTAGTGAACTAGAAGAAGATCTCGAACAACTACAACTTGTCAACAGCACCTTACAATTAAGGACCATAATAAATGAGGCAAAGCTTGCAGAATTATTAATTCTCGAACTAATAGATCAAGATGAATCACTTTTATTGAATTTCGAAAATGGTGATCTTTATGAGGTCTCCAAAGAGATTGTATTTGAATACACGATAGACAATACAAATTGGGAACTAGACTTACATCTCACTGATTCCACAAGCATATCAACTTACATTCTTGGAGATGAATTAACTACAAGTGACGTAACTCTAAACCCATTTAATATTGCTCCCCTTTCATCAATAATTAAAATTGAAACTCCAGTCAATGGCAAATTCATTGTAAAAGTGGTGGGTCAAGATGGTCCAAACTCTGATATTATAATTGAACCTGAGCATTTTGGCAAGACTCATTCCCTGGAAGTTTTTGGTCTATACGCAAATTATGATAATGAAATTGAGTTGATATTTACAAACAAAGAAGGGGTAACTAGAACTAGTACATCAATATCTATTCAAACCGAGGAACTACCTTCCGGCCTTCCAACCTTTGAAATTGTTAAGCAATATGAAAGCTATAATCAAAATACGCTGATTCTTGTCAACTATAGACCTACTCATATCCCTTTTATGGTAGATCCACATGGCAAAATAAGATGGTATTCAGAAGGGTTTACCAAAACAGGAAAATATGCACTCCAACGTTTTAAAAATGGAAATATTGGATTCGGTAGATCGGGCAATGGACAAGGAAGCATTTTTGAGTATACTATGATGGGTGAATTGATTGAAGAATACTCCTTTTATCCTGAATTTGAAAACGCGCATCATGATGTATATGAAATGTCAAATGGGAATTTTCTTGTGGCGGTCAACAAAGTAGGAATTACAACTATTGAGGATCACATTATTGAAATGGACAGAAACTCAGGAATGATTAGCAACGTATGGGACCTCAGAGAAATATTACCTATGGATCGCTTCACATTAAGAAAAATAGGTGATGGAAGCGACTGGTTTCATGTGAATGCTGTTATTCATGATGAGAGAGACAATACGATAATTGTATCAGGACAACCTCAAGGTTTAGTCAAAGTAACATGGGATAATCAACTTAAATGGATCTTAGCTCCTCATGAAGGCTGGGGAAGTGAATACACAAATCATTTACTTCAACCAACTGGCGAGGGTTTTGAATGGAGTTGGGGTCAACATGCCCCGTTAATACTTCCAAATGGAAATCTACTCCAATTCGATAATGGATTTGGAAGAGAATTTGGAAACGCAACTTCTCAGTATAGTAGAATAGTAGAGTATGAAATTTTAGAAAATGAGGCTACAGTAGGTGGTAGTATTTCTCAAAAATGGCAATATGGTAAAGAACGTGGAGATGATATGTTTGCCTCCTTTATAAGTGATGTGGATTATATTGATGAGTCGGCTACCAGGTTTATTGTTGCTGGATCAACGGCTTTTGATCATACTTACATAGATAGTCTGAATACTTTCGGAACACCGAATATCGATCAAATTGAAACAAGAATTATAGAAGTGAACGAGGCAAAAGATGTACTATTTGAAATGACATTGAGCTCGAGTGAACATACAGGAACAACCTTCAGAGCGGAAAAATTAGTTGTGAATTAATTACACCATATAATACTAGATAAAATGAATGCACTTACTCTCTTCGTTGAGCTTGATGAGAAAAACTAAAAAGTTGAACTCTTTATGCTTAGGTAAGTGCGCTCATTTTATCAAAGCGTTAGGGTGCATTTAATAGCTTGAAAAAATAATAGGATGAGAACAATTTAAATAATAGGGATTCTAGTAGTTTCTTTAAACTCTGTGTTGGCTCAACCTCACTATATGGTCCAAACATTGATAATTTTAATCCAAATTATTTCACGTTTAATCAGTACAGGTTAGGTGATACTTTAGGAGCACCTTTTAATACAACTATATACTTTGACGAATTTCGAATTGGTGCGTCTTTCAGTGACGCGATTCCCCAATTAGTATCAAGTAGTGCAAGAATAGCAACTTCAGATAACGAGACAATACTCAGTAATGAAGAAGCAGATTCTAAAAAGATATTGATTTATCCAAATCAAGGCACACACAAACGATAAAATGAATGCGCTTCTGCTCTTTGTAGAAGCTGAAATATCACACCGAAGGATTGATGCCTTTGGTAAACAGTGAGCGCACTCATTTTATTTGGACATTACTTCCATTAAAATCTCACTAACAGTGAAATATGGGTTGTTCATACTTTTGAGTTTTTTGCTTTTCGGGTGCAGAGATTATGAAAATGCAGCGTACTTTACCAAAGAAGAGGAAGCAATCGAAGAATTGCTTACTGAATTCATACAAATTGATACAAAATTGGCGATAAATCATTATGAAAGAGCTTTTGTTACTTCTTGGTCTGCTATTAACACATGGCATAATTCAGGGCCAAACACCCTCCTTTTTGTGGATGTGACGGGAAGACTTACGAAAATTTTGGACATCTGTTAGCAAACGGTATTACACAATATGTACCCGGCAAATGTCAACAATCATCAAACAGGCATTGAAGAAACTGCACTGTCATCAACTTCCGCACAAAACAATAAGTCTGAAATTCATTTGAAAGGATGATTTTCAGCCCCCACCTCAATTAAAGGCACAAAAAAATTTTCACGATTGTGAGAAGTAAAAATTGCCAAACATGGATAGATAGACGTTATTTTTCAAAAGTCTGTAGTATCTTCTACTAGTTTTTATTTTGGCCTTTGTTGATGCATTTTTTGTAGCGAAGCCTTCGGTGGCCATAAAAACAGAAATTATGAGACAACTATTGATAACAATGCTTTCCATCCTTACAACGGGATACTTATTTGCCCAGTCAATTCCGACAAAGCAAGAGTTAGTCAGCGAATATGGCTTTGAACAACAAGAACTATCAAGAGAAAGCGAAGAAATAGTCTACTATATTTATCAGCAAGGCACAGCAAAAAAGACCAAATTGGTCTTATACCTTCAAGGGAGTGACCCTAGTCCGTTGTTTTCATATCAGATAAACAAAGAGGAAGTGAAGAAGTATTGTTTCCTGAGAGGAGATTTCAGGAATTTAAGTGAAGAATATTTATTCGTAGCCATTGAAAAAATTGGTTTTGAAGGAGTCATTGATGAAAGTAATATCCCAAAGCCCAAAATATACCAGGAGAAGAATTCACTGGATAACAGAGTATTCAGGGCGAATGAGGTAATTAACCACTTAAATTCCACCTATCAATTTGATAAAATCATCGTATATGGACATTCTGAAGGAGCGCCTGTAGCAGCCAGGCTGGCCACGCAAAATAAGACCGTCACGCACTTAGGTTTTTGGGCAGGAAATGCGCTCCCCGATTACTTTGATTTTGCACTGGAAGTCAGGAAAGAATATTACAGAGGTAATTTGACTCCGGAAAAAGCGCAAAAGCAAATTGATGAAGTAATCAGTGGTTTTGTAGAAGAAATAGCGCAGGATACCAGCAACGTAAATATGGAAGGATATACAAATCTTAGGTGGTGGAGCTACGCAGCACCTCCAATCAATGATTTATTGAAGCTGGATATTCCTGTTTACGTACAAGTCGCGACGGAAGATGAAAGTGCTCCAATAGAAAGTTCGTATCTAATCCCTTTAGAGTTTGCCCGACTTGGCAAATCCAATTTGACCTATAAAGTATGTGTTGGATGTGACCATGGTTTCAATATCAAGAAAAAGCAAGGAAAAATTGATCACAAATGGAATGAGATATTCCTGAGCTTTATGCAATGGACTGAAAAAAAATGAACCCGACAACTCAATCACGCCAGCTTGCCAGTCGTTTTCGTGAAATATTTGATGGATCATGGATCGCGAATACCAACCTGAAAGAACAACTCCAGGATGTTACACTCCCAATAGCCATTGCCAGGGTTTCTCATCTCAACACTATCGCCCTGTTGACCTTTCACTTGAATTACTATATTGCAGGTGTACTACAATTACTGAAAGGAGGAGACCTGACGATCCGGGATCAATACAGCTTTAACCTGCCTCGCCTGAATTCAGAAGATGAGTGGCAAGCACTTAAGAATCAACTGTTTTATGAATGCGGAGGAATTTGCAAAACAGGTGCAACTATTACCTGACACCAAACTCGATGAAGTTTTTGTAGATGAGAAATATGGTGATTACCGGAAAAACCTCAATGGCATCATCGAACACACCTATTATCATTTTGGACAAATCACCTTGATTAAAAAACTTGTCTTATTGGAGGACACAGCAGAGCATTAACCAACTTTATGAGATACTCAATCTATTTTTTGACACTCTTAATTTGCTCCTGCTCCGGTATAGAGGACAAAGCATTGTTTGCCGAGTTAACCGGGAAGTCATATCAATGGAAAATTCAATCGCAGGATACGGTGGTGATGCAAGAGTTTTACTTTTTCAGCGACAGTTTACTCGCAATCGTGTCTCAGGATGCCCAGCAGAAATATGCCCAGTTTAGTAATTGGAAGATAAACCGTAACCAATTTCATACTTATTTAACCCTGGCAGATCCTTTAGGAGAGACCAACTTTAAAATCAGTTCATGGGATGATCATCAACTAATGCTTTCAAACGGCGAATATTCCTATGAAGCGGTGGAGCTGGAAAATGAAGTATCAACTTTGTCTCAGGATGTCATTGGTAACTGGATCGCTCCATTGGATAGTTTTCCAGCAACATTTACTGAATACGAAGTGAACGGAAAATTTCTGGTAAATCCTGTTTTTCAGTTTACTGCTGACTCATTCAACATCCGGACAAAAGACTTTAACAAAAGAGGAAAACTACAAGTGATTGACGGAGCAAGTAAACTACTGATTCTGGACTCAGCACCTGATTACCTACACAATAAGATCATACTGGTAGAGCAGCATACTGCTGATCAATTACATCTTCGCCTGAGAGACTCCATGGGAAACTGGAAACACTACCAACTTGAAAAAACATTCGCTGATACAAAAAATTAATCCAAAACCTCAAAGCCCAAATGACATGTTAATTAAAAAGTACAATCCTGTCTGGATCGATCATTTCAATCAATTGAAATCAACACTCGAAGCAGGGTTACCGGGTCTTGATATCAAGATAGAACATGTAGGAAGTACTGCTGTGCCAGACCTGGATGGCAAAGACATCATTGACATAGACATCATCTTTTATGAAGCGCCTGATTTTCAAAAGATCAAAGCTGGTTTGAGCGAAATGGGTTATTACCACAATGGTGACCAGGGAATTACACATCGTGAAGTCTTCAAACGCACAGGTACACCTGACCATCCCGTTTTAGACACCATCGTCCATCATTTATATGTTTGCCCTCATCATAGCCCGGCACTCAGGGAACATTTGTTGTTCCGGGATTACCTGATCATCAACGCGCAGTGGCGACAGCAGTATCAACAAAAGAAGTATGAACTAGCCACCCAAGCCAATCAACAAAAGCAAGTGTATGCTGAGCTAAAAGAGCAACATCTCAGTGATTTCATCAAATCGATTGTCAATAGCGGGCAATAAACCAAACTCACTCAGCCATCATATTACTAAAATGCCAGACGTTGCGCAAGTCCGGCACTTTAGCCTGCCAATCAATACCTCTTTACGCAGCCCTCAGTTCTTCCATGTCTGCGATCAGACCTTCAATTTTTTTCAATGATGGGCCATACAGCACCTTGAAAGACAACCTGTAAACAATCACGCCAATCGCCGCAGTTGCCACCGTTGTCAAGGCAATGAACCATATGGTCCCATTGGTTCCCAAACGCTCATAAGTACCTGTCAAGCTGTTATCAGTAGGTAAACTCAGCATGGTGAGGTGTACAAATACTGTGAACATGGGCGCTCCAAAGGCCATCACTTTTGTATAATAAGAAATAGTCTGTTTTATCCATGACTTTACCGACCGTAGGTATTGGAAGCAACTACCGCTTTTGTCAAGGCGCCTAAGCTGATCCACCTTGGATTTCCCAACTAAAAACAGTGCAATACAAAACATGAGCGAACCTGCCCCTATCCAAACACTTCCGCTCAGATAAAACAGCCATCCTGTCACCAGTGCAGTAACGGGCAAAAGAGACCAAAGGTCAATTTGTAAAGTACGCAAAAGTTTGTCCATGACATGGATTGATTTGCGGTTGTACAGGTTGTTCACTTTGGGGATATCTACCGATGCTTCATTGAAGAATCCCTTTTTCCAAATTGTTTCAATTGACTTTTCCATCGAGTATTTTCTTTAACCTTTCTTTAATTCTACTGACCCTCACACCAATGTTATTGGCGTTGGTATCAAAAACGACAGCGATTTCCTGATAGCTCCTCTCCTCCAGATACATCAGGATGATCCCCCTATCCACTTCTGCCAGCTGTCTAATGGCATCGTAAAGCAGGTTCAAGTCCTCATCTTCAAAAGCTTTGCTATCTTCTACCAGCTGATCAGGTAGGTAATCTGTGGCAAATTGCTGATGTTTATTTTTCTTCTTCTTCAGCAATGTGAGGCAGGTATTGAGACTCAGCCGATAGAGCCAGGTAGACCACTGGGCTTCTTCTCTGAAATTCTTCCTGCTACGCCATATCTGGAGGCACACCTCTTGATAATAATCTTCAAAATCCTCCTGGGTATTGGTGTAAGCCCGGCAAATCTTGATGATGATGGCGGCATATGGCATGATGTACGTATGATAAAAATCGCTGCTCAATGTTTTCTTTTTCTGTTTAGTGGCTATTCTCTGAGATCATTACACCCGACACGTACTTTTTTTAAAAAAAATCCATCAGGGTTCGTTCAAGACGAATGTTACCTCCAGTGGATCAATCCAAATTTCTCGCTCAAATTACCCGTCTATTTCATCATTTACACTATCCAGCCAGGTAAAACACAATGCTTGAAAACCCAGCAAATGTCATGACCTCGTCCTTAGGAAGTAGCTGATAATGAAACTTATCTCAAACTAATTGTCACAACAGTCCGTTACAACTTCGGAAACTAAAAGCAGGCACTTAGTAAACCAACCCCAACCAGGAGAAACTTGTCTGGCAGCAGTCAGTTCAGCTCTCCCTCAGGGATTAAAGTAGGAAAATACCTCACTTTTATATCATAAGTGCTACAGACATACCATGGAGGAGACGATGTTAGAGTTTTGGGTACGGGAAGTGGTTGACATAGTAGCGGATTACTTCAAATTTGCCGCCGCTGCCTTCATCATATTCTATCTATTACTGAAAAAGCCACTGTGGTTTCGAAAGATTCAGAAGAAACTCCCCAAACTCACAGATTACGGTAGGGACATTCTCTATTCACTGCTATCAGTCACAATTTTTGCGACAATGGCCCTGTTCATCTTTTACATCCTGAAGGATTACACCAAAACATACAGTGACATCGATGAATATGGCTGGTGGTACTATGGGTTTTCCTGGGTAGCCATGTTTTTGGTACACGACACTTATTTCTACTGGATGCACCGCACAATGCACCATCCGTTTCTGTACAAACACATCCACAAAGTACACCATCAATCTACCAACCCATCGCCATGGACCGCCTATGCTTTTCACCCGCTGGAAGCGGTATTGGAAGTTTGTATCCTACCTATCCTTGGCTTTGCATTTCCTATTCACGGTCCGGCGGTTGCTTTGTTCTTCCTCATACAAATCATTTACAATGTCTATGCACACCTCGGATTTGAACTGCTGCCGAAACGCTTCCATAAAACATGGATAGGAAGGTATTTCAACACCTCCGTAGCACACAACCTGCACCATGATAAATTCCACGGTAACTATGGATTGTATTTTCTGCTGTGGGACCGCCTCACCGGTACGCTGAGAACGGACTACAATGAAACATTTGAAAAAGTGACCGAATCTTCTCAGTCACCAAATCAGGAAGCATACTAAAACAGCGAACCTTGAGAAGTTTCCAGTTCGGGATAAAACACACGATCAGCAATTTCTGGTAGATTGCCTTTATATGCTTTGCCTCTCAGCTTATGACAGGGATGATAGTCCAGGACATCGTCCGCCAGCGGTTTGATGAGCTTTTGCACCTGCTCCCAGCTACCCTGCAGCCACTCTTCGTCGTCTTTTTGATCCACTACAAACATCATTCGGGATTCCGGGCTGTAAGCAGGCTCGTTGTGCAGCCAGGCCATTTCCTTATTGGCCCTTGTGGTCACCAAAGTAACAGTTTCGCGCTGCTCTCCGCTGATATTCACCGTCCGGTACAAACCGGCGATCATAAAAGGTTCACCGGATTTTAGCCGGACATGATAGGGATACTTTTTACCATTGTGGGCATGAAAGTCATAGAAGCCATCGATCATGACCAAACACCGGCGGCTCTCAAAATCACCTTTCCAGAATTTTGAGGAAGTCAACTTGTCATCCCGTGCATTCAATGTATTGTAACCTTTGAAAAAGCAGGCAGGATGCCAGATCAGTTTTTGAATCAAATCCGGGTCTTGTCCCGTAATGACGGGAAGCTCGGGTTCCACAAAGCCGCTCACATGGTGAACACCCGGATACGTGGTTTTGAAGTTCTCCCAGTCTTTCTGTTTTCCGTAGCGCTTGGCATAGGCCTGAGCCCTTTTGGTCATTGTCTTCACATCATAGCACATAGCAGCAATATCTAAGGTTCATGAACCTCCGGGAGATTCTGATAATTAAGGTAGAAAATTAGGCATTTTCTGCATTAGATCAATCATCCCCTGTCTGATCATCCAATATCAGGTCATAAAAAATTCTTCCCGGATAGCCATCGTAGCCATCATATCCGAAACCACCATCTCTACCGGCGCAGCCACTGCGACCATCAGGGTCACCATCGCCTCCACTACCGGCACTACCTCCACGCCCCCTGCTAACACCACAGCCTCTCCGCACGCCTCTGTTATTGAATGACAACAAGTGCAAAAGGGGCTACGCTGCCAAAGTAAAGTGAACATAGATGTCACCTCCATCTCCCCCGTGTCCACCATCGCCTCCAAAACCGCCGTCGCCGCCGTTTCCACCATCCTGCGCCGGTCCTATTTCCCTGACTTCCCGATAGGTGCTGTCGTTTACCTGTTCTTTCAAAATTCGCACCTTACCGTCTCTGCCATCTCCACCACGACCGCCATCGCCTCCGGCACCACCGTCACCTCCACTTCCTCCAACAGCACTTAGGCGAAGCGAACCACCTGTAGGGTTGATCAGGTACTTCGTAAAACGGCCTTCAGAGATTACCTCTGCCACTATGAGCTCACCGCCAAACTGCTTGTCGTAATATACGTCTACATATACGGCTACTACCGGCGCATGCCTGCCATGATCTCCATGCTCACCATTTCCTCCCTGCTGACCAGACTGTCCGGGACCTCCACCACTTCCGTTTCTACCATTGAAACCTGATAACCCAAATGCCCCTCCGTTGGAGTAGCGATACCTTTTGATGTAGTCCAAAGGAAAGAATGAAGTAGTCGGTACATCGGGGTTAGACTTGGGAGTGATGTCCACTGCCACACGATGCGCTATAATGCGATCAGGGTCTTCAGCAATCTTCACCAGCCCTCGTCTGATGGTCCCTCCCGTCACCTGAAAGTGATAATTCTTAAAAGGCAACTTACGATTGCCTACAGGTAGCCGATAACCATTGTCAAAAATAGCCTCGATTGCCAAACGATATTTTTCTCCCGGCGCAGCATCTCCCAAAGCTTTATGGTCTACCAACAACTGCATTTCTTTGTTTAGGGGCAGTTTTACAGAAGTACTTACATCCGGAAACTTCCTCGCGCTTACATGGATAGTTACAAAACCAGAAAAGTTATCGGGAGCAATTCTGATCTTCCCAAACTGATATTGGCCTCCGCTTACTTCAAAGCGGAAATTTTTCATCCCCAGCTTTCCGCCCCAGTTTCGGGTACGCAGCTCCGTTCCATCAGGCATTTTGGCTTTGACGCCAATCACAAAGATGGCATTGGGAATTCGCAGGTCCTGGTCATCGTAGGCAAGCTCGATAGAGGATGGCTTCTTACGCAATTTCTTCGCCAGCAACTCGGGTGCAGCTGGTGCGGCACTGGCAGTCAAACTGCAAAAAATAGCGACAAATAGGGTGAATGTTTTCATTTCAGAGGCTTTTTGAGACCTAAAATAGTGCTCAACTTTAATGCCAGAATGAAGGCTATCTGAAGCCTACGATACACTGATTATAAAAAATGGCCGGTAGTACAGGGTTCAAAAGGCATAGTCCAAGGGCACCTGGAGATATTTTGCCCGCAAGACACAACAGGTTCCAAATGATTTTTTATCTTGGTTGGCAAATATTGAAATGATGTACAAACAACTACTTCCACTCTTATTAATCATCGCCGTCTTCACTGGTTGCCAGAAGGCCACTTTCAGTAATAAGTGGACTGGAAAGCAAGCTCCCGAAGAATTCAAGGCAAGATTTGAAACCACCAAGGGAACGTTTGACATCGTCGCCCGCCGTGAATGGTCTCCACAAGGGGTAGACAGGCTGTATCAGCTCATCAAATACGAACATTTTAATGACATGCCCTTCTATCGTGTAATCGATGGCTTTGTTGCACAGTTTGGTCACCTGGACACCTTGAACACCTATCAATGGGATCAGTTTAAGCTGGCAGATGAGCCTGTAGTAGAGAAAAATCTGGAAGCTACCATCGCATTTGCCAGAGCAGGTAAAGAAACACGTGGCACACAGCTCTTCATCAACCTGGAAAGCAATAGCCCCAGACTGGACGAAATTGACTCAAACGGTGTAATAGGCTTCCCGGTGATTGCAAAAGTGACTGCTGGCATGGACAACATCAAGCAATTCAAATCTTATGATGACAAGCCAAGAAGAATGCTGGGAAGTAAACCAAATGCCAATGCGTTTTTAAGGGAAAATTTCCCTGAGATGGATTTCATAGTGAAAGCATATTTGCTAAAAAAGTAAATCCCTTGGACACCCCGTCTAGTTACTACTCCCTCGAAATTCAATAGAATTTTCAATTAATTTTATCATTATCACAACTTAGTGGCGTTTAGTTGAAAATACCGCAATATTTTAAATTCATAGCGAAAGTATCATCATGTGATAAAAGGGCAAATACTGATTTCTACCCTGCAGCTAAACCGCAATTTACATTGGTCGATCATAAGAGCCTGTTCGTCGAAATGTAGCGGTGGTTTATGGAGTGACCCTTATGAATTTTAATGGAGGATGCCTATCTTCAGAGGACAATTTCAACAGCTATGAAAAAAACAATGATCACTCTGATTGCTGTGGTACTATTTTGTGCCACCGCGCAATCTACCTTTGCAATACCAGTTACGTTTCGTAACAATTCTTTCGAATCTATAGATCTTTTCATCCCGGGGCTTCCCAATCCAACTCTGGCTCCAAAGACAATGATGGGCGCCGATTTGGTGAAGGGGCAACGTATCTTCTTCACTTATGAGGGTACTCAATACCTGTTATTGACGGTGTCAGAAAATATGGAGAATAAGCGAGTCGATATTTGTACTTTGATCAAAGAGCGTATCAAGCAAATAGAGGCTTTATAGGAAATTACTAAAGCTATGGAATAATTTCCGAACCACGTAGAAATGCGCTTACCTTGGCAGTATAGTCGGCTCTATATTCCGGATGAGTGTAAATTTTTACGTGGTTTGCACTATCTACATACCAGGTGGTTACTGGTTTTCCTTCCAACAAAGCAACCTGTGCTTTCGTATGCACTGCTGGCGTAGTTGCATCGTGATTACTCTGAATGACAAAAACAGGAATGTTACTATTTTGAAGTAATGTACCCATTTTCAGTTTTTGTCCATATCCATCTATTGACTCATCAAATAGCTCAAATCCTTCCTCAAACAGGATGTCAGGCAAGCCTAGTTTGTCAGACCCAATTTTCAAGACGCCAGGGACGTCAGTGAGTGGACTATCTACAATGATTCGCTGAATGTCTTTTTGCGCAGCGCCCAATTCGGCCCGGTCCAGGTATACAAAGCTGGCCATAGCACCCATAGAGAAACTATAAAGCACAAAATGCGCTTGTTCTTTTTCTTTGGATAAGTAGTTCAAAGCACCCGCTACGTCCTCCGCAAAATCATAGCCCATGAACGTACTCGCCGCAGTAGACTTACCGGAGTTTCTAAGATCGGGAATGAAAAAGTTGTACATGCTATCCAGACCTGTCACTTTGAAGAGTTCCAGGTACTTCATCGTCTTGAGTCTGTTGGAAGTTCGCCCATGTACCACCAGGATCGTACTATCTACAGGCCTGCTGGCAGGAATGTACCATCCACTGAGCGGCAACTGATCCAGCGCAGAATTGAATGTCACCTCTTCTACCTGATTGTAACCAAAGTCTTCCGGCTTTCGGTAATCGCCGATCTCATATTCATTGATCCAGGCAGTATCTCCCAGCACTCTTTCAAAAGTAAATGGCTCAAAATAAGTAATCTGCTGATAAGCAAACCTGGGGATATAGAAATAGGCAACAGATATGATGAGCAACAATAAAATGACAATCGCAAAGAGTACTTTTTTCATCCTACAAAAATAAAAATTCTATTCACAAGACCGGAATTACTCCAGATCAGACCTAAAAGAAACATTTAGGTAATATTTAATTAATTTTCTGGTAATTTACTTGCACTTATTCAACGAATAGTAAAAATTTGTGCAACTCAAATAAAGCAGGGGTGTGAATTTAAATAGAAATCGGCTTAAAAACGCAATTCTCATACTGGAGGTGGTAGCTTTTATCGCTTTCTTGTCCGTTCTTGTCATCAATAAATTCTTTATTCCCCTATTCTGAGCGTCACCAAAATCCTTGAGCTGACCTTTTTATTTCAAGGGCATTTAGCTTCTTCCCAAAAATCAGAATAACACCGCCGGAAGTATATACTAATCCTCTCCTTATTAGTTAAATTGCAGCTATGAATGAGTACGGTGAAGAAGATTATCTTTCGAGTTTAAATCCCCCCCAAAGAGAAGGTGTTGTCAATGTGGAAGGGCCTACCATGATCATCGCTGGAGCGGGATCCGGTAAGACCAGGGTATTGACATTTCGAATAGCCCACTTAATCAAAGAACACAAGGTAGACCCGTTTTCCATCATGTCCCTCACCTTTACCAACAGGGCAGCCATGGAAATGCGCAAAAGGATAGAACGCGAAGTAGGCACTGACGCCAGAAATTTGTGGATGGGTACGTTCCACTCGGTTTTTTCCCGTATTCTGCGTTCAGAAGCTGGCAAGCTGGGCTTTCCCAGTAACTTCACCATTTATGATACCGATGACAGCAAGTCATTGATCAAATCCATCGTTAAAGAGATGGGGCTGGATGACAAGGTCTACAAGCCCAATGTGGTCTACAACCGGATCTCCTCTGCCAAAAACAGGCTCATCAGTTGGCGGGAATACCTCAACAATCCCATTTTCCGTGAAGATGATGAGAGTAACATGAAACCGGAAATGGGTAAGCTGTACAAGACCTATGTAGAGCGATGCTTCAAAGCAGATGCAATGGACTTTGACGACCTGCTCTTCTACACCAATGTACTGTTTAGGGACCATCTGGATGTACTCAATAAATATCAGCATCGCTTTCGTTACCTGCTCATCGATGAGTTTCAGGATACCAACGTGTCGCAGTACCTCATCGCCAAGAAGCTTGCAGCGGTCACCAGAAACATCTGTGTGGTAGGTGATGACGCGCAGAGTATCTATGCTTTCCGGGGGGCAGACATTCAGAACATCCTCAATTTTGAGAAAGACTATCCCGAGCTGCGGGTCATTATACTGGTTCAGAACTTCCGCTCCACCAAGATGATCGTTAATGCGGCCAACTCTGTCATTAGAAATAACAAAGCCCAACTGGAAAAAAGCGTTTGGACTTCCAACGGTGACGGTTCATTGATTGACCTCATCAAGGCGACTTCGGATAATGAGGAGGGACGCCTGGTAGCTTCAGCCATTTTTGAAGAAAAAGTCAACAAACAACTGCGCAATAGTGATTTTGCCATCCTCTACAGGACCAATAGCCAGTCCAGGGCAATGGAGGAGGCGCTGAGAAGGGCCAATCTTCGTTATAAGATCATCGGTGGGTTGTCCTTCTATCAGCGCAAAGAGATCAAAGACATTATCTCCTACATCAGGTTTGTAATCAATCCCAACGACGAGCAGGCCATGAGACGGATCATCAACCTGCCGAAAAGAGGTATTGGGCCAGGGTCGGTAGAAAAAATTGTGGTAGCAGCCAACGAAAATGACGTATCTATCTGGGATGTAATCCAGCATCCCACACAGTATGTCACCGGCAGGGTAGCCTCCGTACTTGATCAGTTTGCCACCCTGATCAAGAGTTTTCAGCTGTCCGTAGAAAAGCGCGATGCCTATGAGGCGGCCTCGTTGATCGCCAAAAACTCGGGGCTGCTGAAGGAGCTCTATGACGACAAGACCGTAGAAGGCCTCAACCGCTATGAGAACGTCCAGGAATTACTCAACGCCATCAAGGAGTTCACAGTAGATGAGGAGCGTGAAGACCGCAGTCTTGGCGCATTCCTGCAGGAAGTGGCGCTGCTCACCGATGCAGATTCGCAAAATGCCGATGATGACGATTACATTACCTTGATGACGATTCACTCGGCCAAAGGACTGGAGTTTAAAAATGTCTTCATCGTAGGAATGGAAGAAGATCTTTTCCCCTCACAGATGATGCTGAGCAGCAGAGCGGACCTGGAGGAAGAGCGAAGGCTGTTTTATGTAGCCATCACCAGAGCAGAAAATAAGCTTTCCCTGTCCTATGCACTCAACCGCTATCGGTTTGGCCGACTCAAGAACTGTGAACCCAGCAGATTCCTGGAAGAAATAGACTCAAGCTTCCTCAATGTGCCCAGAAGAGCAGCCACCAATACTGACTCGCCTGCTCAAAATTATTTTGCGAAGAACTTCGTGAAAAACAACATGAAGCAGCAGCAGTCTGCCAGAAAGTTTGTCAAGCAGACCAACCACAAACCCAGTGCTGACTTCCAACCGTCGGATACAGCTAATCTGGAAGTAGGAATGAAAGTAGAACATCCTAAGTTTGGATTTGGAAAAGTACTGGAAATTGATCGCCAGGGGTCCAATCAAAAGGCCAGGGTAGACTTTGAAAAGGCAGGTGAGAAGACACTCCTGCTGTCATTTGCCAAGCTGAAGATTCATTGAGATTCGGTGCCAAAACACCAAGTTGCGTTGCTTGAAAAAATGGGCTGGCATTCTGGAGAAAATGCAAAATCAAAGTTTGGAATGAGTTGGTGACGAAAAGCTAAAAGAAGTCTGGAAATAATCAATAAAAAAAGCGCCCAAATGTCGAGCGCCTTTATTTCATATTAAAACTATTTTCTTTAATACCTTATACCGCAACTGTCTGCGGAATCTCCATCTCATATATTTCGTTCAACGCATTATTAAATAGCTTAAAAGTAGCTTCATCAACCATTACTGAGTCAGTAGGGTTTTCCATTTCTTTCACAGAATATCCTTTTTTCCTCAGCTCGGGCACTACGCGAAGCACTACCCGGGGCCATGCCATCGGAGTAATGTTTTCTTCGCACCAGTTTTTACAATTAATGACTTTAATCATAGAGTGTCCCTATTTAATATTTTACAATTTGAATCCCAACACAGTGTAGTCATCAGCCTGACCCTTGACAAAGGTTTGTCTGATTTTCTGATCGATCGTCGCTTTCTGGTCATCAAATGAATTATTGACATTTTCACCTACCAGTGATCTAAAATCATCGATTGTCATTAAGTGCTGTTCTTCGCCCGATTCTTCTGACAGGAATCCGCCAGAGAACATATAAAACGAAACTGGTTCGTTGTATTTGATAGTGTGCTTTTTAATAACCCCTTTTGCTTCACTAGGGTCCTCTTTAGTTCCTTCAATCAAAGATAACTCATTTTCATGATAAAGGAGCATGTCGTGCCCTACACCCGAAAAACTAAGTTTTTCATTGATATGATCGATGGAAACAATTGAGGCTTTTACCTTACCTCCCAGCTTCTCATCGGTTCCGGATTTGAACATTTCGTTCAACTCAATGAACAGGAATTGCAGGATATCATCCACATTGATGATCTTTCTCGCCTGAACAATTTCATTCACCAGTGAATCTGCGATAAAACTCTGGATAGAGCCAATAAGCCCTTCTCCTTTACATTCAAGCAAAGCAAGGAAAGTATATTGCTGACCGCGCATGTCAATGCTGCCCAGCCAATAGAAGTCTGCAGAAACAATGCCTTTGGGTTCGTAAATCACAAAGTAATCATCAAACCTGCGGTCCAGCTTGGCCGACTTGGGCAACATAGAATTCTGTAGTTTCCCTACAAAATTGATACTCTGCGTAAGGTCGTCATTGAGGTCTGAGAGTTCTCTCGTTCTCTCGGCAACGGTATCTTCCAGACCTACGTTTACCTCTTTCAACTGCTCTACCAGGTGCAAATTATCTTTCTTGAGCTGATAACTTTCCATGGCCTTGTCCAGCGTAGATTTCATCTCGCCAAAGTCCCACGGCTTGGTAATGTATTTGTATATCCCAACTTTGTTTACAGCCTCTTTGATGACTTCAATGTCTGTAAAACCAGTTAGAATAATAGAAATCATTTCAGGAAATTCCGGAGCCATTTTGATCAGAAACTCAGTCCCCGTCATGCGTGGCATCCGCTGGTCGGTAATCACCAGCTGAATGTCTTGGGTTCTCAGAATTTCAAAGGCTTCTTCAACGGGATCTTCCGTTACGTATACGTTAAATAGTTTCTTGAAAAGCGATTTAAAGACCCTTAAATTACTCTTCTCATCGTCAATATATAGTATACTATAAGGCTTCTTCTCCCTTACCTTCCTTTCCTTTGTTGGTTCTGCTGTTAGTATTTCCATATTGCTGAGTTGCGTATCGTCAATTAATCAGATCGCAAAATTACTTTTTGAGCGAGTAAACGTCTTCTTTAGATTTAGCTTTGTCGATACTTTTCGGTAAAGTAATGACAAACTCTGTTCCTTTATCTACTTCTGTATTTAATTCTATTTTTCCACCGTGTTTTTCAATGATACCATAGGAAATTGACATCCCCAGTCCAGTACCTACACCCACCGGTTTGGTAGTAAAGAAAGGCTCAAAGATACGAGATTTTACATCATCTGGTATACCACAACCGTTATCTTTGATCCTAATCACGGCAGTATCGTCATCTACATTCTCAGTGTAGATTTGAATCTCAGGGTTTTCCCTGTCATCTGGCATCGCCTGAATGGCGTTGTTCAGGATGTTCATATATACCTGGTTCAGCTGTCCAGGATAACACTCAATTTCGCTGAGTGTCTCATCGTAAAACTTGGAAACCGTAATTTTGTTCTTCGTCTTGTTCTTCAGGAGAGTCAGCGTTGCATCAATGTTCTCATTGATCAATGCAGGCTTACTTTCCTCCTCATCCAGTCTGGAGAATACCCTCAGACCTTTTACAATTTCAATGGTTCTGACCGCTCCGTAGTTAACGTCATTCAGAATTTCGTCCAAATCGTCCAGTAATTCCTCGTATTCCACATCCTCCTTCAACTCGAGGATTTCTTCTTTCAGTTCTGCCGGATCAGCCCCCTCTTCCAGTTCAGCATATTTTTCCAACACTTCTTTCACAGACTCCAAAGACATCTTTATAGAGCTGATTCCATTGTAGATGAAGTTAATAGGGTTGTTAATCTCGTGGGCAATACCTGCTGTCAATTGACCAAGTGAGGCCATCTTCTCAGAGTGCACCAGCTGCGACTGCGTTCCTTTGAGACGCTCCATTGCTTCGTTCAGATTACGCGTAGCTGACTGCTCTTTGGCCAGCAGGTCTTTCATTTTCTTCTCAGCCAGGAAGAGCTTCTCGTTATCCTCCAGCTGCTTATCGGCCAGTTCTCTGATTTCCTGCTCAGATCCCTGTAATTTCTTATACGCACCTTCCAGGTCACGTTGCGTCTTCAAGAGCTTTTCGTTGATCGAGATTTGCTCTTTCGTACTTCTCAATAGCTTTTTCTCCGATTCCTCCAACTGAGAGTTTTTCACCTCCAGCTGTTTCTTAGATCGCTTCAACTCTTTGTTGACCGCAATCTGCGAATCATATGATTTACGCAGGTCTTCCTCCGATTTCTTCAATTTCTGATAAGCCTTGTTCGCAGAAAGGAAGTTTCTACCTGCAAGATTGACCGTAGGACGGAAAATGAACAATGCCTGAATCAGCGTGATCACAATGAAAGCGCCTAAAAGGACCCAGGTTAACAGACCGTAGCGACCAATGCTGGTCTCAGAAAGCACCAGGAACCTGTCGGCCATACTTCGGGTAAATTCTGTGAGGCTCGCTTCATATCTTAAAATACTGTTGGTCCATCCTTGAAGCTGTAGACGACCATCTGCGTTGTTGCCAAATTCTACAAACAACATACTATTGGAAGAGTTCTCAATCTCTGCCTTGTAGAATTTTGCTTGCTCAAACAGGGCATCTATCTCGCTGTCATTGATGGCATATTGGATACCCAAAGAGGCGTTGCTCTCTTTGATACCGTCATATACTTCAACAAACCTTTCGAGTGAGGCTTTCAATCTACTCTGTGCCACATTGTAGTTGGTTTCGCTTCTGCCATAAGAGTACGTCATCCAGATGGCATTCTTGGTGATGTCCTGGATGAGGATAGGTTGCTCGTTGGCAATGTTGATCAACTTATTATTCTCATCTTTGCTCACCAACACATCTTTTTGAAAGATGAATTCGTTAGTAGCAACCAAACCCACAATGAGAATTATGGTGATTACATAGAGGATAGTAAATAGGTTATTCTTCATAACTGTCCATTATATCTATTACAAGAAATCCTGATTAGAGGATCAAACTTATAATACGTTGTTTAATAGTGACTTTCCGTAATGTGCGAATGAGAATAATATTTGAGTGATCGCGAGTAATTTTAGCATTACCTTTGGTAGTCCGATCTCCGTTAAATGATTTTTCCTGGTAGATTCTCTTGTGACATACGAAACAAAAATTCCAATCAAAAGTACAAATTATATTTTAATGGGACAAACTTCAGAAAATCCACTCCCTGACACTTATTATTTGGATTATTTCAACTTCTTACTGGAATTCGTACAAAAAAACTACCATAACATCCTGCAAAGTGAGGAGCATCAGTTCATTAAAAAATTCAATCAGCTCTCTCACAACGGTCAGTGCACTTTTGTACGACTCGCCAACCGCAAAGGGCCGTTCTTCAGGCAGTCTAAACTCGCTTATCGAGAAATTGACAACATTCACCTATCCATAGATGAGCTTCATCGAAACGAATTTATCTCATTTGGGAAAGAAGATGTTGTCAGTTCTTTCATTTTTCTATTCACAAAACCGGAAATCATCAACCTCAGCGAAGCGTACGGATGGGACAATTTCTTCAAAAGAAACCAACGCAAAGAGGATATAATTTTTTCAATAATTGAGCAAGTACCATCCAATGAGGTTTTTGAAATTCTTTTCGACGAAGATAGGATTATCTTCTTTGAATCGTCTCCTATCGTCAACTTCTTAAAACTCCTGTTTTTTGGTGATCAATACAGCGACATGACGCAGTTTGTGATGCGTGATCTCGGCAATATTAAACTGGAAAACTTCGATAATGTGGACTTCACGCCCAATTTTCATACAAGAGAAGAAGTCAACGAATACATCACCTACATTGAAGCTTATCAGGTTTTTAAGGAAGCGAGAGAACTCCTCACACCCGTCAAAGTCTACACCTGGTTTACAGATGCAGAAATTGAGTCACCAACTGACTACGGAAGTAAATCCGGTAAGCTCTACAGTAAAATAGTCCTCAAATTAGGCAAGTTGCTGGAGCAAGGGGGCTTCCTGCTGGAGGCACTGGAGATATACCGCAACACCGACCAGCCACCCGCCAGAGAACGGCAGGTACGCCTGCTCATGCGACTCAATGAAGAAGTGGAGGCTGCAACCATTGCTCAGCGTATCCTTGACAACCCCAAAACCGCCACAGAAGCCTTATTTGCCAAAGATTTCCTCAACGCCGGTGCCGGCCGCATCAAACGAAGCACCACGCTGTCCCTCAAAGCTGCCAATGAGATTTCTATCGTTCAGGACCCTGGCATATCCGTTGAAAGGCAGGCGGTGCAGCATTTCAGAGCGCAAGGCTATGAAGCCTTTCACACAGAAAATTCTCTTTGGAGGTTTCTGTTTGGGACCATCTTCTGGTCAGAAACCTATGACACTACACAAAACACATTTCATCACCCCCTGCAACGGCTACCCTCAGACATTCAGGATAAATCATTCTATGACAAGCGCGCCTCCGCCATCAACGATAAGTTGAAAAAGCTCAGGTCTAAAAAGATCGTGTTACAAACACTGGATGAGGTCTATGCAGAAAAACACGGCATTGCCAATCCATACGTCTACTGGAGCGATAACATGCTGCTGCTTTCAAAAAAAGCGGTGGAACTGATGCCCTTGAAAGGTCTGAAGGAAGTCCTGAAAATGATCGCCATTCAGGTCAAAACCAACTCCACGGGTTTCCCCGATCTGTTTGTTTACAAAAACCGTAATTATCATTTTTACGAGATCAAATCACCCACTGATCAGCTCTCGGCACAGCAACTGTTTTGGATAGACTTCATGCACAAATGGAACATCAAGGCCGATGTTTTAAAGGTGACTTGGGAAAGCTAGTATCTCAGCCCAGCCTAACAAAGTAAATTAGCATCCCCCGCATGTTAACCTGCAATATTCATGACAAACCAACACCTTGCTTGATAAACAATTGATAACGAATGGTTTATGATAGAATCGCGAAGATTCCATTCCTCAAATTTGGGGAACAAAGTATCAGTAATAGAAAATCAATTGTTTTGATTATCAGCAAGTTAGACCAAATCACAAGTAAGTCCCGAATTTTTCGGGTTAATTTCATCCTGATATAGAAAACCATTGCCGAATTTGAGATAAATTACGAGACTATGAAGGTTTTGATGTTCGGGTGGGAATATGCGCCACAGCATACGGGCGGTCTCGGAGTTGTTTGCAAAGAGCTGGCAAATGAACTGAGTAAGCGACACGAAGTAAGTTTTATGATGCCAAATGCCCGCAAGATCACAGAACGGGTTGAGAAAATCGTGGAGAAAGAAGTTGCGACCACCAGTACTCAGAGTACCAATATAGTAGATGTATCCCAGCCTGTAGAAGCGAAACTAGATGCCGCTGTGAGAAAATACCAGCCAGCGTACATCAACCTGGAAGCAGACCTGCTCCCCTACGTACCTGCCGAGCTCTTTCGGGAAGCGCCAGCGATCTATCAGGTACCCAAAGCGCAAACAAAAGTAACAGACTCAGTAAAAGCCATGAGGGCTATACCATTGACAGGTACGTATGGCAAAAAGCTCAATGCAGAGGTGACCAAGTACACCCTGGCGGCTTCCACCTATTATGAAGAGGAGGAATATGACATCATTCATGCCCATGACTGGATGGGTATCACTGCAGGCCTGCTGGCCAAAGCAATCTTAAAAGTGCCCCTCATCGCCCACATCCATAGTACCGAACTTGATAGAAATGGTGCCGGTGGCGATCAGGCAATCAAAGACAAAGAGCGAAAAGGGTTGGAATTGGCCGACGCCATCATTTGCGTGAGCGAACAAACCAAAAAAAGCATCGTCAAGGCCTACCACATTGACGCCCGCAAAATCCAGGTCATCCCCAATGCAACTACCTGGCGTAACCACAAGCCTGCTACAGCACTCAAAAAAGTACCGGAAATCACATTTCTGGGCAGGCTAACGCACCAAAAAGGCCCTGGAAAAATACTTGACCTGGCCCGTGAACTGGAAAACACCGGTCATCAGTTCAGCTATAACATCATTGGCGATGGCTACCTCAAAGAGCAGCTGCAGGCCACCGCTGCACACCTCAACCTGAGCGATCAGGTGGACTTCACCGGGTTCCTGGAGCCCGAAGCATTGAAGAAAAAACTCAAAAAGAGCAGCCTGGTAGTCATTCCTTCTGTTGCGGAGCCGTTTGGATTGGTGGCATTGGAAGCAACGGCCATGGGCATTCCGGTAATGATCAGTGCGAATGCAGGTGTAAACGAGTTCATGCCCTTCAAAACTTTTGAAACGTGGGACCTCTACAGCATGAAGCAACTGGCCATCGCGTTACTCAGCAATCCGGAAAAAACAATGTCTTACGTGCAGACTTGTCAGGAAGCACTGCGTGAGCTTAAGTGGTCAAAATCTGCCAGGGCTGTCAGCACGCTCTATCAAAAACTGATCAAAGAAGAAAAATCATAAATAGTACATGTTATCCATTTGGGAACAACAAAGTCTGCTCACCAAGGACATCGTGATCATCGGGAGCGGTATCACGGGCCTTTCGGCAGCAGCTTACATCAAAGAAAATCACCCGGAACGGAAGGTAACCGTTCTGGAAAAGGGGTTCCTTCCCAGTGGTGCCAGCACAAAAAATGCCGGATTTGCCTGCTTCGGGAGCCTTAGTGAAATTGTCGATGACCTCATCCACATGCCCGAAGAGGCAGTAGTGAAGCTTGTCTCACTCAGACTCAAAGGTCTATCAAGGCTCAAAGAAAGGCTGGGCACAGACCCCATCGATTTTCAGCAGTGGGGCGGACATGAGTTGATAGCACCATCCAATGCCTGGTACCTGGACAAGATCGACTATGTCAATGAAATGCTGAGGCCTGTCTTTGGCAGACATTGCTTCGAAGTACGTAATGAACTGATCTCACAGTTTGGCTTTGGAGAGGCGCATGCATCAGAGCTGGTCTACACGCCTTTTGAAGGCCAGCTCCATACCGGCAAGCTCATGAAAGAGTTGATGGCTTATGTAAGAGCGCAGCACGTGGAAACCTTCACCAATACCGAAGTTACTCATATAGCAGACCTGGGCAATCGCGTAGACATTGAAACTGCGCAGGGACTGAAGCTAAGCGCCAATCAGGTTCTGGTCGCCAACAACGGGTTCGTGTCAAAGCTGCTGCCAGATATCGCCATCAAACCCGGCCGGGGGCTCGTTCTGGCCACCACCCCCATCAAAGACCTTAAAATCAAAGGAACCTTTCACATGGAGATGGGCTACTACTACTTCAGAGATTTAGGTGACCGCCTTATTTTTGGTGGAGGCCGCAATCTGGACGTAGCGACAGAGACCAGCACAGAGGCTGAAGTGAATCCTAAGATCATGGAGCGCCTGCAACAGCTGCTCAGGGAAGTAATTTTGCCACAGCAACAATATGACATTGAGACCGTCTGGACAGGTACCATGGGCTTTGGCCCCAATAAGAAAGCGACACTCGAAGCCATCTCCGACAATGTTTTTATTGGTGTCGGGCTGGGAGGCATGGGCGTGGCAATTGGTAGCATCATCGGTGAACAACTTGCCGGGCTGGCACTGACAGGGAATAAAACAGAAATTTAATTATCTTGCTTTGCGAACTATTTACGGCTTAATGAAATATGCTTACATTAGCTTCCTTCTTCAAAACAAGGAAAGAATGGAGATAATAGAGCACGTTTACACTAATTTTTGACGGCACGCATGACTTATAAGAACTTAACGAAAGGGATTTTTTCGGTTGCAATAGGATTTTCTGCCACGGCAGCGATATGGAAACTCATCACACAATTTTTACCTCAACAGTCTTCTGCAGGTTTAGACCTATCAGATTTCTTGCTATTGACAGGACTGGGAATAGTGATCTTATTCTTACCGCTACCCTACCTGATGCGGAAAAAAGAGGAAGAAATCAGCCTGATTGAAGCATTCTTCCCTATTCTGTTCCTGATCCTCCTGCTTTCGCTGAATGTAGGAATCTTTGGTGATGATGCGCTCTCGGGGTCTAACCAGATTTGTCTGATCCTGGCAGCTGCCTATGCCACCGTAGTAGCCGTCCCAATGGGTTTCACCTGGGATTTTCTGGAAAAAGGCATCATCAAAAGTATTTCCAGTGCCATGGGCAGTATGCTTATTCTACTTCTGATAGGTTCGCTGGCAGGCACATGGCTACTGAGCGGTATCGTTCCTGCCATGATTTACTATGGGCTGGAAATCCTCAACCCTACCATTTTCTTATTTGCTGCATGCATTGTATGCTCTATTGTATCCATCGCTACTGGAAGCTCCTGGACGACTGCCGCTACAGTAGGAATTGCCCTCATTGGCATAGGGAAAGCCCTGGGAATCCATGAAGGCTGGGTTGCTGGTGCAATTTTGTCAGGTGCCTATTTTGGTGATAAGATGTCGCCGCTCTCAGACACCACCAACCTCGCTCCTGCCATGGCCGGTACCGACTTGTTTACGCACATTCGCTACATGCTCTACACCACCGTTCCATCCATCAGCCTGGCGCTGATCATATTTCTCATCAAAGGCTTTTTTGGAACGGGAAGCGGCAACATTGCAGATACCGCTGAAATACTGGCAGCCATCGTTTCTCAATTTGAGATCAATGGATGGTTGTTTATTGTACCGGCAGTAGTCGTATTCCTGATTGTGAGAAAAGTGCCGGCGTTACCTGCCATCCTGGTGGGGGTCCTGCTCGGTGCATTATTTGCCGTCATCTTCCAAAAAGGCCTGATTCTGCAGGTAGCGGATTTTGCCAATTCACCGGAATGGGAGCAGTTATTCGTTGGCCTCATGAAATCCATGTATGGCGACATTGCCATTGTTACCAACAACCCTATTGTAGACGATTTGCTCAGCTCCTCCGGGATGAATGGTATGCTGGGTACTATCTGGCTCATCCTTTCAGCCATGGTCTTCGGAGGTGTACTGGAAAGTACCGGCATGCTCAAGCGAATTGCCGCGAGTATCATGGGCGTATTGAAATCAACAGGCTCAACCATTTTCGGCACAGCCTTTACCTGCACATTCTTCAACCTCACTGCATCAGATCAGTATCTGGCCATCGTGGTTCCCGGCCGTATGTATGCCGATATTTACCGGAAGCGAGGCCTTGCTCCTGAAAATCTCAGCAGAACATTGGAAGACTCAGGTACTGTGACTTCGGTATTGGTGCCATGGAACACGTGTGGAGCTTACCATTCCAACGTACTGGGAGTATCTACAGGCACCTACCTGCCCTATTGTTTCTTTAACATCCTCAGTCCATTGATGACCATTGCCATTGGTTTCCTCAATTTTAAAATCCGTAAACTAGCTGATAAAGATTCATGATGTTTCCAGCTAAAATATCCAAGGAAGAGATCAAGGAACTCCCCTTACTGAGATATGAAGGAGCAATTGTACTGGTAGAAACCCGTGAAGAACTCAAAAAGGCGCTCAATGAGATAGAGCAATACGATAAAATTGGATTCGACACAGAAGCAAAGCCGGCCTTCAGCAAAGGACAGTACAATCCGGTATCGCTGTTGCAAATTGCCACCGAAGAGCAGGTCTACCTGATCAGAATTAACAAAACGGGCTTTACAGAGCGTCTGGCAAGGCTTTTTTCCAACAAAGACATGCTCAAGATTGGCATCAGTATCAGAGATGATATCAAAGACCTGCAATACCTCCGTCAGTTCAACCCGGAGAGCATTCTGGAAATCAATACTTTGGCCGCCGAGTTAGAAATAGAGCAGCAGGGAGTCAGAAACCTGAGTGCCATTTTTCTCAACGGCAGGGTCTCCAAAAACCAGCAGGTCACCAATTGGGAAAATGAGAAGCTAACACCTTCGCAACAGGTTTATGCCGCAACAGATGCCTGGGTTTGCTATGCCATCCACACGTTACTGGATAGTAAGGGGTATTTATAGAAGACGCTTAAGGCTCCTCACTCAAACTGTTGCTTCAATGTAGTGAAATCAGTGATAAAGTGAGAGTGAGGCTCGAGTCTCAAATCTCACTCTCACTCTCAAATCTCACTCTCAAGACTGTATATCACTCTTCCTCTTCAGCCCATTCTCTGGAAAACTCGGTTCCCGTATCACTGAGCAGTTGTAGTTTGCTCTCTATACGGTTAATCATGGGCACGTTGACAGCTAGTACGATCACGCAATCTTCCTGATAGTCCTGCGATTTGACGGTCAGTTCGTGGTCTGCTACCAGGCGCATCACCTGGTTGGTGGAGTCATAAGGATATCTGATGGTTAGCAACTTCACAATGTGCTTTTCTACAATCGCAGACTGCTCCAGTGCAGCTGCTGCAGCGGTTTTATAAGCGTTGATCAAACCACTGACGCCCAGCTTGGTTCCGCCAAAGTAGCGCACGACCACCACCAGGGTATTGGTCAATCCAAAAGAGCGGATTTGTCCCAGAATAGGATCACCTGCCGAATGGCCTGGTTCTCCATCATCGTTGGCCCGGAACTGCGTCTGCCGGAGCCCCAGCATGTAGCCGTAACAGAAGTGCCGCGCATCGTAATATTCCTTCCGCAGTGCTTCCAGCTTTTCTCTGATCATTTCCCCATTGGTGACGTGGTAAGCAAATGCCAGGAACTTACTCCCTCTGTCTTTGAAGAAGCCTTCACCTTCGCTTTGCAATATCTTATAGGTAGTGATCTCAGACATGGTTATTTGATTCGATCCAGCAACAAATCTGCCTCCTCTTCCACCCATTTGGTTTCTGCGAAGTCTTTTGCTTTTTTGAGGTAAATACGCGACTGCTTCGGATCCTGATCTATCTGGCATCTGCCTAACCCAAGATAAGCCCAACTGATGTAATGCGCGCCGTGCCCTCTCAATCGCTCAATACGCTCAATCGCACTTTCATAGTAGTCAATGGCTTTGAGCACCTGACCAAGGTATTTTTCATGGTATAGCCCCATGAACACCTCGCCCGACATCTGGAAATAGTCACGGGAATGGCCCAGTAAAGTATCAGAAAGTACCGGTACTTCTTCAAAATCTTCCATCTCTATCAGCGACTCTATGTACTTTGCCCGGAAGTAGCTGTTCTCCGGATATAGGGTATAGAGCTTGTTGAGATAATAAGTAGACTTTTCCGGGACGCGTTCGTAGCGCAAATAAATATATGAAAGATAAAGGTGTGCTTCTACCCGCGAAATGATGGTCTCATTTACTGCGCGCTCCAGTTGTTCCAGCCCTTTTTGCTTATCGCCGCTTTTGAAGAGCCAAACCAGCGACTTGTAGACAGGGTGCTTCTCCGGGTAGGCTACTCTGAAATAATTGTACAAACCAGAAGTCAATAAAAACTCAGGAGCATCAGGCAATAGCTTAAAGCCCTCTTTCATGAATCCGTAGGTTTTGCGCGCCTCACCGATGGCCTTCAGGTAAGCCCCTTCATCGGCATAGTGCTCTGCCAGGAAGCCACGTGCAGACATCTCAAAAAAGATCTTTTCAGCACGCAGAGAATCGGGCATGGCCTTTGATTTCTTGATGACTTCTTTAAGCTTGTTCTCAAAAATCAGAAAAATGGTATCGGTGGTATGCATGGGCATTTCGCTCCATAAAATGAACACTGCCTCCATCAAAGGCACCACCGGGTGCTCTGGGAAAAGGACCTCCACATCGGCAATGGCATTGGCCGAATTGATAGAATCTGACTTGTAAACGTGCCTGGCTGCTTCTTCTATCAGCGCCTTACCTTCTTCGCTTTCAAACAACTGACCACGGGCATTCATCATGGTCAGGGCCGAAGAAAAGCACATTACAACAGCGATCCTTATTAAAAAATGTCTGGCTGGTACTGTTATTTTCAATCTCTTTTATTCATTCTGCACTCACATCATCCTAACGGTTAAGTACCTGCTACAAGCGACCGATACCGTCAGTGATAAGAACGTAATTTGTCAATCTTTATGTTCCAAAGTTAGCAGATCAGTCGGTCTTATCATCAATAAAATCCCGTTATCAAGTAAAAGGGTACCTCTAATAACTCCTTATTGATTTTTGATCGTACCTTTTCTCCCGATACTTCGTTATCAAAATCCTCATTTAGCGCTGCTAAACTCCGTTTTTGATGCCTTATCTCAGAAAAAAATCTTACAATCAAATTTTCAAATTGAGTTTTTACAGGTCCCCATAAGTCACAAAGTAATGGGTGGCATGTTTGTTCAATGATCATTTTTCCAATGTACTTTAAACCAAAATTTTACGATGATCGATCAGTTCTGTGAACGAGTACATGAGACACTGCCGAAATTTTTAAAATAGGGTTTAACTTTGTTATTACCCAGGAAGATATGACCAATTCACGATTCCAGATACACGAAGGACCACCACCGCCGGGCTTCATCAAGGTATTCGATGAACCTGTCTACTATTGTAATGAATACCGCGACATACAGGAATATCCTACTGTCCGGTCCATCTACTTACTGGATTTCGAGGAAAAACTCATTGTGGGAAAAGTGCTGTTTGCTGTAGACGAGTCAGGAACAGCCACCAGTCTATCCCGCGCCCCTTTCGGCTCCTTTTGCCATGCTGATGAACTGGATCAGGAAGTTTTGCATTGGTGGATAACATCGGTACTCACAGAAGGCATGAGCATTCGTCATCCAGCAACCTTCTACAACGGTTTCTGCTCACTTCAGGGCACATGGAAGGGTCAGCGCACCGAAGAGCTCAACCACCACATCGACCTGAGCGATTACCACCTTGGCAAACTGCACAACATGCAGATGAGGAGAATCAGAAAGTGCAGGAATACAGGGTTTGATTTGGTGGAAGTCAAAGGTGAGGAAGATTTGCTTAACACCTACGAATTCATAGAAAAGTGCCGTGAAGCACAGGGGTTGATCATTAATATTTCTGCTGCAAAGTTCATAAAGTCCTTTAGTCTCTTACCATCTCATTACCGGGCCTTTAAGATCATCAACCCTCAAGGTGAGACCGCGGCAGCAACCATCGTGATTAAGGTTCAGGAAAAGATCGCTTACAACTATCTGCCAGCAAGCAGCAAAGCCTATCATTCCTACAGCCCCATGGCTTTTCTGCTGTTCAGAGTCGCCTTACTGTACAAACTCGAGGGCTACCAGGTACTGGACTTAGGAATCACCAGTATCGACGGTGCCGAACAGGCTTCACTGGCCAGGTTCAAAGAGCGAATGGGCGCCATCAGATCACCTAAATTCACTTATCAGTTCTAGCATGTCACAACCTCTCCCACTGGTTTCCGTCATTTGTCTGTGCTACAATCAAAGCAGGTACATCGCTGATGCCATCAGGTCGGTGATCAACCAGGACTACAGTGCCATAGAATTGATCGTAATCGATGACTACAGTACAGACGACAGCGCATCACAGATAAAGCAATTGATCGCAGAAGGTGTCAAGATTGATCAACTCATTCTCAACACCGAAAACCTGGGAATGTGCCGTTCCTTCAACAAAGCCTTCAGGGCCTCAAAAGGCGATTTCATCATCGACCTGGCAGGGGACGATGTGTTATTGCCCAACAGGATATCCATGGGCGTCACACGATTCATAGAGATGGGAGATCGTTACGGTGTGCACTACGGTAATGCCGCACAAATGGACGAGACAGGCCGGGTATTGGGGCCGGTTCCGGTATTTGAGCCTACGGTGAAAGAAGGTGACCTATACGAGGAACTGATCCGCAGATTTATCCTCAGCGCACCTACCACGATGACCAGAAGGCAAGTACTGGAAGACCTGGGAGGCTACGACGAGTCACTTGCTTATGAAGACTTTGACTTCTGGATTCGTTCTTCCAGAAAGTATCTCTACGCCTACTCAGACGAAACGGTGGTATACAAGAGGATGCATCAGGAAAATCACTCAAAGCAACACCAGCAGATGGGCAATAAGCTGATGAAGACCACACTCAAAGTATGTCAGAAAATTTACCAACTAAATCAAAACAGGTCTGAGTTCATGGCCCTTAGAGACCGCACCCTCTATCAATTGGGAGCCAGCGTTAAATACTGGAATTTCTCAGCCATACCAGGATTCGCGATCCTGTTTTGGAAGACGCTGTGGAGGATTTGGCGTGGCAAATTCACAGAGCCCGGCAAACACTAAGATTCACCCACTGTACACCCAACCAATTGGTTTTTCGCCTAAACGATTGCTAATCATCATTAAATTTTGTTTTTTGTAGAGGCATTTTTTTAGAACTACTTGCGTAAAACACTAGCACCACCATGAAAAGAAGAGATTTTTTGCAAAAATCGTCGGCAGCAGGATTATTGATGTCGGTGATGCCCGTCTTTGACCTATCGGCGGACAATCCGGTTTTTTCCAGCACAAACAGCCTCTCGGAGGCCTCAAAAGCCAAACTCAAAGAGGTACTCCGTTGGATGAAAACAGCACAATGGGACGCTTTTTTCAAAGAGGAACTGGGACTGGACATTGATTTTAGTGGCAATGAACTGGATCAGTTAACGAAGGTCATTCCCAACATTGAGGCGAAGCTTTCCTACAACAACCCGTCAAACGAGAGAAACCGGGGTTTTGAAGATTTTGCGGGCAATAAACTCATTGAACCCGGCAGACCAGCCATGAGCTTACTGTATCACGTACTGGCATCTCCCCGGGTGAAGTCTGAAAAAGTGAGTGAGTATCCACCACTAATGCATATTGACGCATTGGAGGACTACATCTATGATTATGTGGATGTGAGCAACCTACCTGCCAAAAGAAAATCCAACCTATACCTCGCAGTCCTGGCCTATGAGTACCGCCCGGCCTTCAAGGTACCTCCGTACAAACCCAAGAACCGGGATAAGCTTGAATGTGCGCAATTGGTTTTCTCTCGCTGTGGCATCGCACGAACGGGTTCATATGAGGCCAATTACGACCAGAAAAACCGGTGTTTCACCAACATGCCAACAATCTCAACTGGCACTTCTCCTGATCAAACTGAAAAGCTCAAAAAAGGAATTGCCGAAACGCCCGCCCGATATGGACTGTTTCTGGTGGAATTAAACCACCTGGGAAAATCAGCAGAAAAACTGTTGAACCAGAACAAGGGGGAGCGCAGGAATTTGCGAAGACGCAAGTTCATCAGCCCTATCAAGAAGATTACCGCTTCCGCAGACTTAAGCATAGAGTTTGGCGAATACCACCTCAATGACAAACTTAAGCGCCTCGCAGATTATCAATATAAAAGCCAGTCTATCAAGCTCAATCAACCCAACTATGACCTCAACCGGTCGCCTTTTACCAGAATAAGCGCAAAGAATGATCAAGGACAGGAAATCGGGAGATTACACCAAACAGATTTCGAGCTGATCAAGCTTGAGAGACTCAATGCCACTGCAGATGTAAATCAACAGGGCTCCAGCGTGCTGCTGCATTCTGTCAAAGCCCCATTGGTACGTGAAGCTACCAGCAATGGATCCCGGATCGCTTTCGAAGTACCCAAAAAGTGGGGTAAAAAGGACAAGGAAGTCAAGAAGAGGCATGCCAACAGACGATATGCGGCCTTGAAACTGCCTAACCCCGAAGGAAACGAAGTCACCAATTTCATCATCTCACATGGTTTATCGTATAAAAGTCGCACGCTGACCGGGTTTAAGTCTCCCAAAATCGCTCCCCTGTTTGCCAACATCAAATACCAGGTGGTTGACAATGAAATGAAACACATTGACGGCATCAGCCACCCGGGAAAACAGTTTGACCAGTTCATCAACAAAGGTGGCTATGACGCGCAGTTATTTGAAGATAGTATCTGCGATGGCAGTGTTTCTGCAAAGGTAGAGGTAACAGCTAGCGAAAAAGGGAAATTTGATTGGTTGCCCACCGAGGTATTGCCGGCATTCTCCATCGTCACCGCTCCGGATTTCTTTCCTTTTGTAGACAGCAATGAGATTAGAAGTGCCTATTTCCGCCAGAATGACCATTTGAATGTAGATGAGGACTTCCTGGAAGGCGGTACCCTTAACCTCAGCAGGATAAGACAGCCGGGGAACCCTTATCTCCTGGACCCATTCAGCAAAAAGCCTGCTTTTGAGAACAACTGGAAATCGGACGAAAGCTATGACACCGTAACCGCCATCGTCAGCAGAAAGGACGAGCAACTGCAGGAAGAGAACAACGACTTTGTCTACGGGTTTAAGAAAGATTTTAAAACGACCAGCTATCTGCCCGACACCGCAACGGGTGTGTTTTATCCCGGCTGGGACATCACCTACGCTGCCAAAGACAAGAACATCTACTTCTCCACTTTTGCACTGGGGTCTCCATTTGCCGAAGACATGAAGCTTTGTGCAGCGGGCAACGGCATGTGGCCGGTAACGTCTCCTGATGCGGCCAGAACCTATCATGCTTCACTGGAGTCCTTTGTCAACTACAAGGGACTGAGAAAGGTCTTTTTGCCGGCAACTACCATTCCCTTGCTGGACGATGAGATTGGCATTCACAAAAAAGCACCTCATGTGGTCTTCAATGGCCAAAAACCCTCTTTTGGCTGGGATGGCGAGCAAGGGCCGTACCTGGAAATGCGACAAGACAAGCCGTTTGTCAACTATACGGATATTGAGCGTGCAGACTACCTGGAGAACTTTCGCCAGGTAGACATTGGGTTTGACATGTCAAAACTGCGGGAATTGGAAAGCAGCGAACTGGTCATGCGCATGGATACGCAACGTTTGTGCATCAAAGCCATTGACCATAAGAAAGTCTGGAAAACGGGATTATGGCTGGTAGCAGCAGAGAAGGTAGACTGGGGTAGCTCCACAAAAATCCACTGTCTGCCCCAGCATGAGTTGTTTAACAGTATCAATGCTAACCAGCCTCAAAACCCAGCCATAAACGGTCCGGGATATCTCTATGTCTTTGTAGATTCCATCCGCGAAAAAGGTGCAGAAACAGGTGTACTGGACAAGGAGGATGAAGATCAAAAAAGACGGATTGTCGGGTGCAACGAAATCTATGTTTGCCAGGTAACCAGCGAAGGACTCTCCTATGTGAAGTTACCAATTGGAAGCAATCCCACTAAATCTTCAGTTGATTGGAAATACAAGAAAGCAAGAGATTTGATGTCTTGATCATAGGCGCAGGACCTGCCGGTACGGCGGCCGCAATCGCATGTACACATCTTGGATTAAGCCCTGCGGTTGTTACTAAACCGTATGGCGACCCAAAGTCAGTAGTTCCGGTACAGAGTGTTCACCCAGGCGTTGTGAGTATGCTGTCCCGGCTGGGCATTGAAGAGGTGATCACCAAAAGCAGCCAGGGGACTTTCACAGGGATCACCACCAATGATGGTTATAATCGCCTGAGTACTGAAACCGAAGAGTGGGATGGTCATCACATCAACCGGGAGTTGTTTGACAGGGCGCTGCTGGAACAACTGCATGCGCTGGAAATCCCAATAATTGAAACGGCACTAAAAGCGGATCAGATCAATCATAGCGATACGGAAGTTCGCATTCAATTGGATCCTGTTCGGAATATTTCCGCCCCGTTCATGATCGATGCGACGGGATATCACCGGATGAGTAAACGTACCCTGCACTTGCGGGAGAAGTTTTATTCAAGCCCATTGCAATGCTGGACTGGCCTTGCGAGCAAATCGAAACTCAAATCCCATTATGAGCTCACCACTTCCTTTCTCAAACAAAAGGATGGTTGGCTATGGCTGGCTCCTCATGACGATGAACACGTAACATGGACCAAACTCAGTCAACAAAAGCAACGACCTGACGCCTTCATTGAACAATATCAGGCACATACGGTCCAGGCTTACAATGTACGGTGGAGAGCCTTCCGCCCGGTATGTCACGGCCGGGCACTACTGTGTGGCGATGCAGCAGGCTCACTGGACCCTGCAGCAGGACAAGGCATCCTCAATGCGTTGAAATCGGGGATTGTAGTTGCTAATTGTGTGCTGGATTGCCTGAACGATACACGAATGAAGGAGATCTACTTTGTACACTATGATCAATGGTTCATTGAAAACTTTGAAGACAAGGTTGCACAACTAAATGAGTATTACAAGCTACAAAATTTGGAAGTCTGAGCCGATGGTCAAATGTCACAATCTCTCGTTGACGAGATCATTGGTATTTCGCCCTCATTTCTACTTTTTTCCACTGCCTGGCAATGATGAGTCTGGCGACTTCATGGGCGACCATTTGTGGATTATCTGTATTCAGGGCAGTATTGAGGTCGTGCTCGGGGATATCCATGCGGTAGCAGGCATTGATCAACCTGTTGAAATCATGGTCCAGCAGGTAAGCAATCAGTCTTTCAAGCTGAGACAGTAAACGATCCTGATCGCTGGTTTGCAGACCTGCCGATTCATCTTCTGAAAGAGACAGGTCTTTTGCCAGCAGCATCACCAGTACATCAGATTGCGCTGAAGGTTTCATTAATCTTTTGCTTCAGCCTCGGTAGCCTCTTCGCTGGAGTCAGACTCTTTGGCTTCAAAAACCTCGGGAACTACCTGCACCAATTGCGCATACCAGTTGACGATTTTCTTGATATCTGAAACGTATACTCGGCTTTCATCATACTCTGGCAAAATGAACTTGAGGAACGACTTGAGTTCATCGGCAGCAGAACTACCAGACAGTCCCGTATCTCCATCAAACTCCGCATGAATCTTCTTCATCAAATCTTCCAATGGCACGGTGCCCTCAGCAGTATTGGTGTAAATGGATATTTCAGAAAGGATGGAAACTTTGGAGTGCATATTTGCCACCATCTTCTTATTGGATCCGTCCAGGGATTCTAAAACCACTCCGGTTCTGGCAGGCTTCAACACTTTCCACAACCCTCCTTTTCCTGATACAGATGCTAAATCACTAAATTCCATAACACTAGTTTCCTTATATTAACACTTATTGAAGGCCCAAAATAAAGGGTTTCCATTGCAATTGTCAATGTGACGGGAGAATAATTATCAAGGATATTTTGTAGCTGACAAGGACGACATTCGATGAAGGAGAAGTTTCAAAAGGGTACCCACCGCTCCTGTCGTTCACGATTGGTCGGACTGGTTGATCTCGTCTATGTAGTCCAAAAGCTCCTGCGTCCCTTTGCCACTCACTGCAGAGGTGATGAACATCCTCGGCAAAGATTCCCATGTTTTCAAGAGGGTTTTCTTGAACTTGCTCACATTGGATTGTACCTTATTCACCGAGAGTTTGTCGGCTTTTGTAAATACCAGCGAAAACGGAATCTGGTTTTCACCCAGCCATTCCACAAAATCCAGGTCAATCGCTTGCGGATCCAGCCTGCTGTCTATCAGCACAAATACGTTGTACAAGTTCTCGCGGTGCATTAAATAATCACTGATCATGGTATGCCACTTGGCCCGGGATTCTTTACTTACCTTGGCATAGCCATACCCCGGCAAATCCACCAGGTACCACTCGTTGTTGATCACAAAATGATTAATCAACTGGGTTTTTCCTGGTCTGCCAGACGTTTTTGCCAATTTACTGTGATTGGTCATCGCATTGATCAGTGAAGATTTTCCCACATTGGACCGGCCTATGAAAGCATATTCTGGCTGTTTCAGTGATGGGCACTTCTTGTAGTCAGTATTGCTGACGACGAACTTGGCATTTTTTATGATCATATTGATATTATCTCGGGTCAATGGGCAAATTTATCAATTGCCCTTGATCCTTTCTCATTCCGGGCGACAGCAAGCGAATTAATTTTCTAACAATTACACTTACAACCCGTTAACTGCTTAATATTGCATCCTCAAACGAAAGAAGAAAGAATTTATGACTGTAATTCCGTACAAAGATAAGGAAGCCAGCAAAAAAGCACAGGTAGCAGAGATGTTTAACAACATCAGCCACAAATATGATTTCCTGAATCACCTGCTTTCCCTCGGAATTGACAAAGTATGGCGTAGAAAGGCCATCAACCTCATCAAAGACGATGCGCCAAAGCACATACTGGATATTGCTACAGGCACCGGAGATTTTGCCATCCAGGCATTAAAGATCAATCCTGATAAGGTAACCGGAGTAGATATTTCCGTTGGCATGCTGGAAATGGGCCGGAAAAAGCTCAAAAAGATGCACCTGGACGATCGCATAGAATTATTGGAGGGAGACAGCGAAGGGCTGCGCTTCGAGGACAACACATTTGATGCTGTCATTGTAGCCTTCGGTGTTCGTAATTTTGAACACCTGGAAAACGGACTGAAAGACATGCTGCGAGTGGTCAAAGATGGTGGCAAGGTGGTTGTATTAGAATTCTCGCGTCCACGTATATTCCCCTTCAAACAGCTGTATAATTTTTATTTTAGTTCAATATTACCTAAAATAGGGCGTTTAATATCAAAAGACGATTCGGCTTACACATATTTGCCGGATTCAGTCAAGAGTTTCCCTGATGGAGACAACTTTTTGAAAATATTGGATAAAATTGGTTACAAAGAGACCAGATGCAAGACACTCACTTTTGGAATAAGCTCTATATACATAGGAACAAAATAATTATCATGGTTCTGCTGGCTTTGATGACTTTGGACGTCAAAGCCCAGCGGGATACCAAAGAAAACCTCCCATTCTACGATGACCAGTGGATTCACTACGGATTCCTGATCGGCCTTCACTCTTCCAACTACCGGATCAAGTACAGCGAGGCTTTTCTAACGGCCGCACAAGATTCAGTACATTCCATTGTACCCAACAATCTGCCTGGCTTCAAACTGGGCTTCATTGCCAATTTTCACGTTTTCCAATACCTGGACGTCAGGGCTTCGATTTCATTTGCTTTTTATGAATTCGATCTGGACTATCGGTTCACAGACGGCTCAGTTCTGAACGTACTTGACGACCCAACGATGGTAGAGTTTCCTATCCTGCTCAAATATAAATCGCAACGTCGCGGCAACCTGGGCTTTTACCTGCTGGGCGGTATCAACCCTGCTTTTCAGGCCTCGGCAACCGGTGATGAAGCGACTACCGAAGAAACGTTGGAAACCTCCGGTTTTAATCTGGCGATTGATGTAGGCGTGGGTCTGGACATGTATTATCCTTTATTTAAGTTCTCGCCGGAATTACGCTATTCCTATGGTTTAAACAATCGGTTGAATTCTAACATCAACAGTTTCAACCAGGGATTAAGCTCACTCGTTACTCACAATATTAGTTTGATTTTCACCTTTGAAGGAGGTCCTAAGTAAGTTGGCTACTTAGCTCTGGTGGTAGAAGGTATTCTTGTTTTTGAAGGATAGAAAACAGGCACCAGGGCCAGGAGTAAAAATGGCTGAAACATGGATTTGTAGCGCTCCAGCGTGCCAAAATTGGGGGTAGCATATGCCAGAAACGTAGCCATGACCACACAATACAACAAGCAGCACCAGACTGTGACAGATACCTTTACCTGATAACGAAACTTAACGTAAATTCCCCAAATAACTGCCAGGAGCAGGAATAGATTCTGCACACCTGACAACAGTTGATAACCGCTCCCTTCCATGATCATAGGCCTGAACAAGCCGGAAAAGATGGCTTTGGGCGCATTCACCAAAAAAGAATAAACGGTTGGTTCATAGTGTTCATAGCTGATGCTAAACTCAGTATCGGTCAACTTTAACAGACGATCATGGTCAGCGACTACCCTGTACAAGAAATAGTCTGGTTGGAAATTGGGACTTAAATTGATCACAAAAACCACCGCCAGTGCGATCAGGATCGGCAGCAGCGTATATTTGGTCCATTTTACCCTGAAAAACGACAAATGATCAACCACTATAAAGTAACTCGCCAATGCCATGGAAGGCAGGAATACCGCCAGTACATAGTATTTCAACTGCAAGATCAGATACAGCACAAAAATAACGACCAGGATTTCCCCAATCCTAATTCGTTCCCGATTCTGAGCCCTGATAAAAAGACCAGCCATCACAAACAGAGAGATAATGGCGACCGTTTCTTTCAGCACTCCGCCTCCCCAGAACAGTAGCCCGGGAAAGGCAAAGAGCACCAACCAAAAACCATTGGTATAAAGAGGCTGATAGCGTTTCAGCTGCAGGAAAAAATACCATGCTGCTGCAAAAGCTGCCAGCGAGAAATACATGGATATTAACCAATAGCGGGTTCCCACCGCCAGGGAAATCAAACTCACGATTTTCACCATGAATACTGCCCGGGGTTCTCCCGTATATCGACTGGAAATCCCTTCGGAATTATACAACAGGTTTTCCCAATATGCTGCAGTGTTCTCCCGGAACAAGTCATACCAATGAAAAGACGCATGAAAATAGCCAAGTGTATCTCCTCCTTTCAGGTACTGAATATACAGCCACCCAAAGAACAAACCACCGGTGATTTTCATAAAAGCACCTGCAAAGTACATCATCCGGTCCTTGCCTTGAAGGCCTTTACCAAACCACCACAGTGTTGCAGTAATAATGGAGATATGTACAATGTACGCCATCATCAACCACGAACAAGTTGTGTACCGATAGTACACTCAAGGCATTTCTTCAAGCTACACATGGTGTTATATTGCATGATCAATGCCTGACTATCCAGCGCATTCCTGGCCTGAACATTCACGGCATTCCACTTTCTAATGATGAAGTTATCCTCAGGTTTCAACTGCTCCATCAACAAAACGGCACGGTCCATCAAATGCTGCTGACTGCTGTACCTGGAGTAGGCGGCCAGCAAGGGAACTATGGTATTGATCAATAACCTATCTACGCTTTGCTTACCCATTTTTGCCATATTCCTGACCTGATAGGCTTTCCCAAAATCATAATGTAGCTGCCAGTAGTCTGACACAGGGTTTCGGAACTGACGGTATCGTTCAGACAGTTCCGTATCGGCAATCAGGCTATCAAATAAGTTGGGCATCTGCTGCAGGGTGGCAATGACCTGTGCAATTCTCACTGTTGGGAAGTTGGCAGGCCGGGACCTGAGAAACTTCCATCCATGCTGTCCCTTTGCGACAGCAGACAAAGAATATTTATGGCGCAGAAAGTGGTGCTCCTGCTGCAATTGCTCACCGTAGGCATCTACAGGATTGTGGAGAAAACCTGCCTGCCCATAAAACAAGGCTTCTAACTGCAAAGGCTGATTAATGTGTTTCTTTACGATCTTGAAAGGCAGCGCCTCCGCCAGGGAAACAAATGCTTCGCTATTGACTTTGAAACCACAATTTCTCAGCAACAATTGATAGGCAATCTCTTCCCAGTCCCCACCATTTTGCTGAAGTCGCACCAACTCACGATTTGCTTTGTCCTGCATCCTTGACAGGATGGCTTTATCGAGCCACTCTACTTTTTTCAATTCCGAGAGCCCGGTGATGTGATCAGCGCATAAGATATCGTGCTTACTTTGCAACAACCGATCGTAATTGTCCATGACAGATTCCGTGATTCTGTCCTTGAGGGTTAGCACGGGAAGGCGATGACCGGCACTATCCGCCACTTCCACATCGTGTTCCCACACTACGTGCAGGATGACATTGTTATAGGTAGGGTCAGTATGGTGCTGGTGTTGTTTCCAATCTGAAGAACGGAGGTGAATCTCAATGTTCCCCAGCATACGAATGTCTCCGATCCTGACCTCACAATTTTCAAAATCGGGACCTGCATTCGTTTGATAGTTTCCTTGTTTGATGATCTGAAGCGGCTCTCCTGACTCCAACACCAGGTTGCGGACATCGAAGTGCAGATATTGCCAGACAAAATGGAGAAATGACTCTTTCATCTCCCCTGCTATTTCAGAAACCTGGCCATGGTTTGCTGCATTTCCTGCGCTTTTGCTCCGGCAGCCTGCGCAAAACCCTTCGAATCATCGGCATAGATAATTCCTCTGGACGAATTGACCAATATGCCTCCGTGGCTGTTCATCCCGTACTTGCAAACCGCCTCCAGGTTACCTCCTTGGGCGCCTACTCCGGGGATCAGGAAGAAATGATGCGGCAATAGTGTCCTCACCTTCATCAACACTTCCGGTCGGGTTGCCCCAACGACGTACATCATATTTTCAGGGGTACCCCACTCCGAGCTCTTTTTGATTACTTTCTCGTACAGCTTCTGAGAAGATCGCTCCAGCATCAGGTCCTGAAAGTCGATCGATCCCTTATTGGAGGTTGCTCCCAGTACAATTGCCCATTTGCCTTCAAATTCCAGGTACGGGCTAATGGAGTCCTCTCCCATATAGGGCGCAACGGTGATACTGTCAAAGCCTAAGTTTTCAAAAAAGGCCCTGGCATACATAGTAGAGGTATTACCAATGTCGCCACGCTTGGCATCTGCAATGGTAAAAATCTCGTCAGGAATGTAGGCTACCGTCTTTTGCAGCGCCTCCCAACCAGCGGCGCCATGTGCCTCGTAAAACGCCAGATTGGGTTTATAGGCTACCGCATACTGATGCGTTGCATCAATGATTTGCTTGTTGAATGCAAAAATGGGATCTTTCTCCTTTTTGAGATGTGACGGTATCTTGTTGATATCGGTGTCCAGACCTACACACAAAAACGACTGTTTTTTGTTGATCTGTTCAAAAAGTTGCTCACGGGTCATGTAGTGATGTGTTTTTAAGGTTCGAATTTACAGTGATTAGTTGATATTACTGTAATGGTAACTGATTTGTTGGAGATTAGCAAATGAGATTAATCTTAGATGCTGGATATTAGACACTAGCTATTAGATACTAGACAAATGCTGGTTTAAGCTTGTAGCTTCTGTTGTGACTGGCGTCCAGAATCGACGTCAGCAAGAAAGCAAAAAATCCAATGCACTTGTCACGATGACTATTTTACTTATCAAAAGCAGGCAATATCCAGTAGGCAATAGGCAACGTTCAAGGTAAGCATGACGCCTACATTCCATTACTAATCACTCATCACAAATCATGCATCAAAGAAAAGATAGCAGAAACGTCTAATACAGAAACAAGCGGTTTTTCCAATGCTTCAGGAGTGACTTTCATACAAAATCTGATGTTCGTAAAAACAAACACCCTGACGAAATTGCCAGGGTGTCTGTCTATCAGTAACGTTGTGTGGACAAGAATAGCTGTACTACTTAAATTCACTATTCATACACTTGGATGCCTCAGGGCAGGGAAATTGATTTACAACATCCTGCCAACCGGCAATTAGCCTTTTAATAATTTATATCGATAGCGGCCGTCATTGGTGATAACGGTCATCTTCATTTTTCTATGGGTGAGGAAAGTAATTTCCGCAAAGTAGGAGAAGATTTCATCGTTGACATGGTCATAAAACTGCATGTCTACAAAGATGGTACGGTCATCATCTACATCACGCTCCAGATAAATAGACCAGTCTCCCTCAAACAGGGCGCGTTGCGAATCGTCATCATATGTCGCTGTATAGTCCTGGTGAAATGTGATACGATCATCTTCATAGAAGCCCAATACATTGTCTGGGAAAATCTCCCAATCCTGGCGGAAAGTGACTCTTTCAAATTTCCAGGTTCCGGTAATTCTTCTTTCTTTTCTGTTGAGTATGGCGTCATCAGTACAGCTGGAAAGCAGTACCGCACCTAAGAGCATAAATAACAATACTTTTTTCATGTGTTCGAGTTTTTGAGTATGTCATTTACATAGCAAGTCCTGTGCCAGAAATATCATCGACCTGTTCATTTAAACTCACTTCACACAAAGAAGAGGTAATCCATCTCTGCTGAAATCAGCCTTTTTGGGCCAAGGTCACTGCTTCAGTAACTTAAATTTATATTCACCATCATCGGTCATGACTTTGAATTTCATTTTTCGATGGGACAGGAAAGTAATCTCCGCAGTGTAGGAAAATGTCTGATACTTGTTTTGGTCCTGAAACTCAAAGTCCAGAAACGACACCGGGCAATCTTCGTGACCATCCTGATCACTCATGTAGATTGACCAATTACCTTCAAAAGTGGCACCTTCAGTACTATTTTGAAGGAAAACTGTATGATCGTCGTGAAAGACCATGCGATCTCCTTCGTAGAAACCAGGGAAGTTTGAGGAGTTGGTACGTAAGAAAGCCCGTTCAAGCTTCCAGGTACCACCAATTCTTCGTTCATCTTGCGTGACCATGTATTCTTCATCACAACTGAGAAATAGTACAGAGCCTAAAATGAGAAATAGCGATAATTTGTTCATTTGTTTAGCGTTTTTGGATGATAAAATTTGACAGCAAGTCGGCAGGTCAGCAATTGCTGCTTTGCACTTACCTGCTGTAAAACCATAGCGCATGCACCAGGGAAGTGCTTTACAGAGTTTTTATCTGACAGTTGTAGACTTGTTTGGAGGCATTTAGCCCCGGGTATATAGACGAAAAAATCAGCAAAGTGTTACTTTTCAGGTATTCCTGCGTATCAGTATTGAAATAACAATGAGTGCCAGCACAGCGAGTACCACATACAGCCAAATACCCGGTCCATCATTCCAAATAGGCGTATCATCGCCCACAACAACAAAAGCTCCCCAGTAAAATGGATGTCCTTTGATCGGCCCGGCCTCATTCAAATACTCCAGCTTGGCTTTTCGAAGGGCCGTGCTTTTAGTCTCCCCCTGAGAGAGGTAGCGGTAAAAAATATTCATGATCTCACGTGTAGATTCATCATCTACCTGCCAGTGGCTCATGACTACACTGGGTACCCCAGCATAAGAAAAACCGCGGGCCAGACTGGAGATCCCTTCCCCTTTCAGCAGTTTACCATATCCTGTTTCGCAGGCACTCAATACCGCCAGATCGGCATTGAGCCGCATGTTATATAGTTCAAAGGTGTGCAGGAAGCCATCTTCAGTACTGTCATTGTCCTGAAAGAATACCAACTTGGAATTCATAGGTTTGAGATCATCCACAAAGGCGTGCATGGCCAAGTGCAGTATTTTAGCATCTGCCGCCTGCTCTTTGAAAGCCCTTTCAGTGGCTGATTTACCCGTCATTGCCGTGCCAGAGATGTACTGCTCCACATCTTCTGCTTCTTGCTGGTTCCATTTCAAAGCAACAAATGCATCTCTAAATCGTCCCAGTGAACTCCTTACAGCATCTTCTTCGCTACTAACGTCATAAGAAGGAGCAAAACTCAACAACTTCTCGCCAAGGGTATTTTCATGGCCCAACCCTAACAGAGAAGAAGAATAAGCATAAGATACATTGACACGATTGATCAAATATGGGAAGGTCTTGTAGCTTATCAGCCCGCTTGCCAATGGCTCCGTAAGCAGTGTTTCAAAAGGAATGTATCCAAGCTCGCTGTCTGGCACAATGGTGAGCTTCTGAATATCCTCCTGTACTTCAGCGTATATAGGTGCTACCAGGTACTGATACAACTCATAACTCATAGCAGCCAACTGTTGCACTTGCTGATCATTCACTACCTCGGCATTAGCAATGTCCGTCCTATATTGACTGATCAGGCCGTTCCTGCCAATCTCATCACTGAGCCGGACAGCATCGAAAGACTTTTTGGTAAAAATAAGCGCATAGTTTCCAAAATCGCTGATGAAAAAATCGACCAGCACCTCCCCTTTTTCAAGACCATCGCGTAGACTTTCAATTTGATCTGCCACCTCTTCCCCTGCATTGACCGCATTAAATGAGGGGTAGTCAGCCCGAAGCAGACTCTGCAAGCTATCAAGCGACTGATTTGCCTCAAAAAGCTGGTCTTGCAAATTACTGAGCCGCTCTTTGTCAACCTGGTCAGGTGGATAAGACTCTTCTTCTTTGATCGATGAAACATAATAAGAAAGATCAGACCTGAGATCGGCCTCTCTGTCAAGAATAGCCTGAGGTACACCCGCCCTGAGTTTGGCAGCTTTCAACGCCACTTCATCCGTCAGCAAGACAGATTTTGTGGCCTGCAGGTACCTGAAGGCATTCATGAGTTGATCTTCACTTCCGGTGATCAGGTATTCCGCCAGGTATTCATGCACTACCTCCTGATAGAAAGTCAATATCTTCCTTTGGAATGTCTGCCTGTCATTCAGAGAATATTTGGAGGCTCTTAGCTTACTGGTCACCGCTGCGATCTCCTCATAGTGCGCTGCTACATGTTTTTGGAGGGTATCATTTTGACTACTCATTCCTTTCAATACCTTTACCCTTTCCATCACAGAATACAGGTACTCCTGAAGGTTGACTACCGCTGCCAAAGGCGGAAACGAAAGCCCCGCCATTGTAGCAGTGGAATCCGTATTGACTGCAATGCTTTTATTGACCTGCTGTAAAGCACTGTCATAGGAACCTGTGGCTCTTAGGTAAGACGCTATCTTTTGCAATGGAAGGCTCATTCTGTCATAAAAATAGGGGTCGTTCAAATAGCTTGTCTCTACAGATTTCTCATAGTACTGAATGGCAGTTGGCCAATCGTCTTGTAATTCATACAATTTTCCCAATTCCATATAGGCTCCTGCATGATAGATACTTGTTTCCCCAAAATAGTCGCTGGCAGAGAGCGCTTTTTGGTAGACCTCCAGCGCCAGGTCAAAATTCCCCGCATCACGCTCCAAATTGCCAAGCTCCAGATATACACCTATTGTGTAGGGCCGATCATTTAGAAGCATTTTTGGCTCATCCTGAAATACCTTGTCAAAGTAGTAACGCGCAGAGTCAACCAACGAAAGGCGCGTCATGATATTGGCCAGGTTATTATACATAAAATAACTTTCTGGTCCTTCTTCGCCGAATAACTTCTTATACACTTTGACTGACCTCCTGGCATAATCCCGTGCCAATTCATATTCCCCCAATATCATGTAGGTCTCAGAGATATTCCCACAGACTCTCACTGTGATGTAGTTCTCCAGGTTATTGGACTTCAATATTTGTAAAACCCGATTATTCAAATCAAGTGATTCCTGATATAAGGCCCTTTTTTTCAAGTTAACAGCCAAATTTGGAAGTAAATAAACGCTCTTCACGCTGTTGGGACCGACTAATTTCTCCTGTATTTCTAACGCTTTGCTGTAGAAATCATACTCGGCAGCAGCATTGCCAGCTATTCCTTCAATGATGCCCAGGTTAGCGTAAATGGAACTAATGGTCTTCAATCCCCGATCGCTATGATGTTCCAACACTTTGATAGCCTCCAGGCTGGCAGATTTTGCCGCTTCAAACTCACTCAATCGAATATGGCATATGGCCTGATGGTTTAGCAAAGTGCCTTTCCAGTAAGAATCTGGCCCCAGATGATCATCAACCGTAAGCAAGACTTTTGATAAGAGACTTTGGGCATTTTCTATTTCATAATTTCTTTCATATGCTTCAAGGATGAGGTCACTCATGTCATAGTATTGATCCCACAACTCATACCTTGACGCAATTCCTCGTGCCTTTTCTGCATCAGCAATACAATCTTCAAACCGCGAAGCGTGAACATGATTGATCGCCTCATCCATCAAACTTTTCAGGCCCACGGTGTCTATTTGTGCATTGACCTGATGGATGGTCATCAACAGTGGTATTAAAATCCAGAGAGTTGTCTGTTTCATGTTCACAAATTTTCCTGTTACTAATTGCTCCCTGGCTTGCATGCCTCCTTCCATCGTCGCAATTAGCTTTAATCAAAATCATTTTTCCCCGGAGAGGAACCTCACAGCTTACTTATGCCTTCTCACTCAACTCCAGCCAGCGCATTTCTTTCTCTTCCAGGTCTTCGGTGATCTGCTCAATCTCGCGGGAAATCCGCATCAATTCTTCATGATCTGAGATGCCTGCATTGAGCTGATCTACCAGGGAGGACTTCTTTTCTTCCAACTCCGGAATCTCGCCCTCAAGCTGCTCCAGCTCTCGTTTCTCTTTGAAGCTCAACTTCTCCTTCTGTGAGCTTTTCGTTTTCTCTTTGCCCTTAGACTCAGTCTTCACAGCCGCCTCCACAGGCATTGTTGGTTGTTCTTTGAGTGACTCCCTGTAGTCTGTATAGTTGCCATTAAAGTCACGTATCACCCCTTCCCCTTCAAAAACAAACAAATGATCGGTGAGGCGGTCCATGAAATAGCGGTCGTGTGAGACGATGATCAGACATCCGTCAAACTGCTCCAGGTAATCCTCCAGAATATTGAGTGTCATGATGTCCAGGTCATTGGTAGGCTCATCCAGAATAAGGAAATTGGGATTACCCATCAGCACCTGCAATAGCTGCAAACGACGTTTTTCACCTCCACTCAGTCGCTCGATGAAGTTGTACTGCGCTTTCTTATCAAACAAAAAGAGGTTGAGTAATTGCGATGCCGTAATGGTGCGGCCATCGTCCAGCTGGATGACTTCTGCTATCTCCTTTACAATGTCAATGACCTTTTGCCCGGGCTTTGCTACCAACTCAGACTGTTTGTAGTAACCAAATCGTGTATTCACTCCTTTGTTGGTCTCTCCGGCGTCAGGCTGGATAGTGCCTGTCAGCAGGTTGAGGAAAGTGGACTTCCCTGCACCATTGGCCCCCACAATACCAATTCGTTCTTTGCGCTTGAAGACATAGTTGAAGTCATCCACCATTTTCTTGTCACCATAGGCAAAGTACATGTGTTCTATCTCCATGATCTTCTTTCCGAGGCGCGCCATGCTGGTTTTGATATCGAGTTCTTCTTTGCGAATGTTCTTAGTGGCTTTTTCCTTCAGATCATGAAAGGCATCTACCCGGTATTTGGCTTTGGTACCCCGGGCTTTTGGCTGCCGCCTGATCCACTCCAGTTCCTTTTTCATGAGGTTTTTAGCCTTCTCTATTTCCACCGCCTCGCGCAGCTCCCGCTCAGACTTCTTTTCAAGGAAGTAGGCATAGTTGCCATAGTATCGGAAGATATTTCCACCGTCAATCTCGATGATGTGATTGGTAACCCGATCCAGGAAATAGCGGTCGTGCGTCACCATCAGCAAAGTCAGATTTTGGGCGTCCAGGAAGTTTTCCAGCCATTCTATCGCGTCAAGGTCCAGGTGGTTGGTGGGCTCATCGAGAATGAGCAGATCCGGCTCTTCCAGCAATACTTTGGCCAAAGCCACCCTTTTCTTTTGTCCTCCAGATAGTCCTTTGATCTGCTGAGCGGTGTCGTGAATGCCCAATTTGCCCAGCACCTGCCGCGCTTTGTCTTCAAAATCCCAGGCATTGAGGTTGTCTACCTGCTCAATGGCTTCCTGTAGTTGTTCCTGTAAGGCAGGGTCCTCTGCCGATTTCACCAAAAGCGATTGGTACTCCATGACCGCTGCCGCCTGTGGATGACCCGAGTTGAAGATTTCAGAAAGAATGTCCAAAGACTCATCCAGGTCGGGAATCTGAGGAAGGTAACTGACCACGATTTGTTTGTTGAAAGAGATCTCTCCGCTGTCTGCCTGCTCTATTTTCGCAATCATCTTCAGCAAGGTGGATTTCCCACAGCCATTCACCCCTACCAGGGCAATCTTCTGCCCCTGATCTATCCCAAAAGTTGCATCTTCAAAGAGTACTTTCTCATTGAAGGATTTCCCCACATGATCTACTGATAAAACATTCATCCTTGCCCCTGTTTCAAATTGTTGTAAGCATACAACTTCGGATTCCCGAAATTGATTACCGCTAAGCTGCGAAATTTTGCGTAAGTATAGCCTTAAATAATCTAGATGTAAAAATGAATTGGTAGCTTTGATCAAATATGCATTGGGGAATTGCTTCCGATCAGGGGCAATCACAGTGCTCGCAATGACACAAAAATTTCACAAAACTATAATTGATAATGAGCAAACCGATAGCACTCATCACCGGAGCCACCTCTGGTATAGGATGGTCTACCGCCAAAACCCTGGCCGATCGATATGCATTGATCCTATGCGGGAGACGCGCCGAACGTCTCCAGTCACTCAGTGAAGAGCTCTCGAAAGTCACCCAGGTAACTACGCTGCAATTTGACGTGAGAGACAAAGAGGCGGTGTTTCAGTCTATTGAAGGACTACCTGCCGAATGGCAAGCCATAGAGGTACTGGTCAACAACGCCGGCAATGCCCACGGTCTGGATCCCATACAAAGTGGCAATATCGACGATTGGGATGCCATGATCGATATCAACGTGAAAGGACTGCTCTATGTCAGCAAGGCGGTAATCTCCGGTATGACCAACCGGAAAAAAGGGCACATCGTCAACATTGGGTCTATCGCTGGTAAAGAGGTATATCCCAATGGTAATGTCTACTGTGCCTCCAAGCACGCGGTAGACGCGATCAACAACGGCATGCGCATCGACCTCAATCCTTTTGGCATCAGGGTGACCAGTATCAATCCCGGCCTGGTAGAGACGGAATTCTCAGACGTGCGATTCAAAGGTGATTCGGAACGCGCTGATAGCGTGTACAAAGGCTATGCACCACTGAAGCCGGAAGATGTAGCCGATGTTGTCGACTTTGTGGTCAGCAGACCTGCGCATGTGACTTTGAGTGACATCATTCTTTTACCAACCGCACAGGCTTCGTCTACCATTGTGAAGAAAGCACCTTAGCGGCCCACGCAGGGCGACCCGCGCAGGGCGGACCGCACAGAGTGAGTGTGTGAGGGGGAGTGTGTAATACCTGGACATTTATTGGGTTAAATACATGGCATCATGGTTGTTTTCCTTAGTTTAGCGGAACAATTTTTCAAACCCAAGAATACCTTTAATGAAGCAAATATTGATATTGGGAGCTGGCAGGTCCAGTTCCTCTTTGATTCAATCGCTACTGGCTGATACGCTCAAAAATGACTGGCAGGTCATCGTGGGAGACATAGACCTGGAGATGGCAAAATCCAAGATAGAAGGCCATGAAAAAGCCCAGGCCATCAGTTTCGATATATTTGATGAAGCCACCAGCAAAAAAGTCATTGCTGCGGCCGATCTGGTGATCTCTATGTTACCGGCTTCTTTTCACATCCATGTAGCCAAAATTTGCGCCAGCGAAGGTATCAGCATGTTGACGGCTTCCTATGTTTCTCCTGAGATCAAAGCACTCTCTCCTCAGTTTGAAGAAAAAGGTGCGCTGCTGGTCATGGAAATGGGGCTAGACCCGGGCATCGATCACATGTCTGCTATGAAAGTCCTGGACCGCATCAAAGAAGCTGGCAATGAATTGACCGCTTTTGAAACTTTCACCGGGGGCCTGATTGCTCCTACCGAGGAGGACAATCCCTGGCAATATAAGTTTACCTGGAACCCTCGCAACGTAGTGCTTGCAGGCCAGGGAAATGTGAAATTCATCCAGGAAAATCGGTATAAGTACATCCCCTACCATAAGCTGTTCGAACGGACTGAAGTGATCCATATCCCTCGCCATGGCTATTTTGAAGGATATGCCAACAGAGATTCTCTCAAATACCTGAAGTCTTATCAGCTGGAAGGCATCAAAACACTATATCGGGGTACTTTGAGGCGCCCTGGCTATTGCAAAGCATGGAATGTCTTTGTGCAACTAGGCGCCACAGACGACACCTATGAGATGGAAGGCGTTGCCAACCTGACGCATCGGCAGTTCATCAACTCCTTTCTACAGTACAATCCCAATGACTCCGTGGAGCTGAAGCTGGCCCATTACCTCAACATCGGGCTGGAATCTGAAATCATGTACCGCCTCAAATGGCTCGACTTATTTGAAGAAATTCCCGTAGGCCTGGACAAAGGCACTCCTGCCCAGATCCTGGAACACATTCTGAAAAAGAAGTGGACCATCAAAGACGATGACAAAGACATGATCGTCATGTGGCACAAGTTTGACTACATCGACCAGGGCAAACCGCGCCAAATTCAGTCACACATGGTGGTGTTTGGTGAAAATGAGATAGATACGGGGATGTCTAAAACGGTTGGCTTACCACTGGCCATCACCGCCCGTCTGGTACTCCAGGGTAAAATCCCGTTGACAGGGGTCCATATCCCCACCAAAAAGGCCTTGTATGAGCCAGTGCTTGCTGAGCTGGAAGCCATGGGCTTTGAGTTTGAAGAAAGGGAGATTGATTTGTAGGGGTTTGTTGTGTGTTGGTAGGGACTCCAACATAGGGCGGTGGGGACACCTGTATTTAGTAGCGCTCGTTTCAATTGTTAGTAGCACGTTTTGAAAGTTTGCAGCACTCGTTGTAAAGGTTAGTAGCACGTTTTGAAAGTTCGTAGCACTCGTTGTAAAGGTTAGTAGCACTCGTTACAAACGAGCGCTACTCGATTTAAAAATAATTAGAGGGAGGTTCTAAACTTGTCGGGAGCGAATTCATCAGCGTAGCAAGCAGGTGCTGAACTTGTCGGGAAGGATTTCAAAATGATTACAGGTAGGTTCTAAACTTGTTTCACGCGATTGATCGAT